>Ga0315282_10000272_pt1 | contig 103096 bp, 77 predicted proteins | sample YL17G07_20_MG_FD_203693 | JGI IMG/M metagenome (GOLD analysis project Ga0315282, IMG submission 203693) | Sediment microbial communities from Yellowstone Lake, YNP, Wyoming, USA - YL17G07_20 | ecosystem: Environmental > Aquatic > Freshwater > Lake > Sediment | place: USA: Wyoming | collected...
CGATGAGCCGATTCTACCACCGGCTTTTCGACCAACGCCTGAGGGGCGACTACGACGACTTTGTGGCCTTCGAGCCCGCAGACGTCGCAGCCTGGCTCGCCGAGGCGCGGGAGTTCGTGGAAACCATCGCGGTTCTGCTGGGGAAGACCGCGTAGCCTCCATCACCTGCGGGCCGGCTGGTCAACCACACGCCACCCACGCGGATTGGGTACCGCCTAGAGCCTTGTCCGTTGCGCCGGCCCAAACCCTCGCGGGCACGTGCTAGGAGTGGATCTTCTTGCGGAACTCCCGCAGCACGCTCCCGGTGAGCACCAGCACCACCAGCCCGCCGACGAGGTAGGGGAGGAGCGTCCCAGGGAGCAGCGCGCGCCGGGTGAGGTACACGCCCGCGACGAGCACCACCGCCACCCCGGCCGCGATCTCCCACGCGTCCCCGACGATGAAGTCATACCAGAAGCGGAAGAAGCCGACGATGATGCGCATGACCAGTTCCATCAGTTGCCCCCCCCTGCTTCCGACACGGCCGCGGGCAGGGCGCGCCTTTGGTGCCGGGCAACCGAAACCCGCAGCACCGTCACCAGCAGACGGGTGATGACCAACCACCCGGCCAGAACCGCCGGCAGCGCCCACTCGCCCCCCGGCCACCCCAGGCCCTCCCCACCCGTGCGGAAGAAGCCCAGCCCCTCCACCGACCAGAACACCCCGAAGGTGGAGAGCATCAACCCCACCGCATACTTCATGGTGTTTTCCGGCACCGCGGACAGCGGGTGGCGCACGATGGCGCCCACGACGGTCACCAGCACCACCGCGAGGAGCGCGCCAACCGAGGCGTACACCAGCGCCCCCGGCGTCTCCTGAGCTGCTCTCAGGCCAAAGGTGATGACGATGAACACCACCTCCAGCCCCTCCAGCAGCACCCCCTTGAAGGACACCACGAAGGCGAACCAGTCCAACCCGAGGTGGGTCTCGTGGGAGGCGCGGCGCGCCAGTTCCTGCTCCTCCTGGAAAGCCTTCTCCTCGTCGTGAAAGGCCTTCAGCCCCGACGACCGCAGCACCGCCTTGCGCAGCCACTGCAGCCCGAACACCAGCAGCAGCGCGCCGATGATGAACTGCAGAAGCTCCCTGGAGACGAAGTGCGTCAGCGCCACGCCGACGCCGGCGGTGAGGGCGGCGAGGACGATCACGGCCGCGACCGTGCCCACGATGGCCGCCCGCCAACTGCGCGTCAGCCCCATCGCCAGCACGATGGTAAACGCTTCCACCGCCTCCACCGCGGAGGCGATGAACACGGTCGTGATGAGAGTGATGCCCGCGGCGTTCAGCACCTACTCGACTCCCCGCTGATGCGGTCCTGGTGCATGGTACACCTCGCGCGGCTCGAGCGCAAACGCGCTCACGGGAAGAAGATGCGCTTCGGGTTGTCCCAATACAGCTTCCGCTTCACTTCCTCTGACAGTTCCGAGGACTCAACGGCGCCGATGGAAAGGCCGGGGTGGAGGAGCGTGCAGTCCGTGCCGAACACCAGGTGATCCTCGCCCAGCAGCGCTAGCGCGAGTTCGTACTTGCCGGGCTCGGAGGCGCTCGAGACCGGATCGAAGCACACGTTCGGCGGCAACTCCTGCCCGAGAAGCCCTTCGCACCTACGCCATTCGAAGCCGGCCATGTGGGTCAGGATTACCGGCGCGTCGTAGTCCGCGGCCAGCTCCAGCGCGCACTGAATCGCCGAGAACGAGAAGCAGTGCAACAAGGCCGGCAAACGGTGCGGCCGCGCCGCGGCAAAGATCTCCCGGTAGGCCGCATCGTTGTAGCGATGGCCGTGGTACTCGTCCCGGCTCTTGATGCCGAGGAACTTGGGATGGGCGCGCCGCTTCTCGATCTCCGCCATCGAATCGGACACGCGATGCGGGTCCACGTAGATGTAGCCATAGAGCATCTCGTGTTGGTCGATTGCCGCCTGCGTCTCGTCATTGCCGGGGACGAGGTCGGTGAGTACTGCGCGCACGGAGGAGACCACCGCCTTCTCCACCTCGGCCTGCTGCATCAGTGCCACCAGCGAAGCCGCGTCCCACCTCCTGCCGGGGATGGAGTTCCATGGGCCGAAATGCGTGTGGACGTCTATCTTCTTCATCGCCCCACCTCCAGCAGACGCGCCGCGTTCCCCGCGCGTACCCGCGCCTGCTCCTCCTCCGACAGCCCCGAGTTCCACAGCAGCCTCGCCGTCACGCCCACCTCCAGCGACGGGTACTCCGACCCGAAGAGCAGGCGATCCGCGCCGAAGCCTTCGGCCAGCAACGCAATGCCGTCCGGGGTGGCCACGCCCCCGATGTCCACGTACAGGTTCGGCGCCCGGCCGGCCAGCGCGAGCACCTCGCCGAGCGAATGGTAGCGGACGCCGGTGAGAATGAGGGCGCACCCCGCCGTCTCCACCACCCCCGCAAGACGCGTCGGAGGCGCCGCCCCCACCGATACCATCACCGGCAAGCCCGCGTCTGCGCACGCGGACAGCAGATCGGTCGCGGCCAGGCCCGCGGCGTCAAATCCATGCTGATCGGGGAAGATGCGGGCGAGGGCAAAGCCCTGCTCCTTGAGCGAGGACGGCGTGGCCAGCGCCAGCGCCCCGCGGCGGAATGGAGAGAGCACGGCCGTGGGGCGGAAGAACGGATCCGGGGAACACTGCGCGAGCGTCTCCTCGTTGCCGCTGACGACGTCGAAGATCACCGCGTTGAGACTGTACGTGTAGGCGCGGGTCACCCCCCACTTCTCCCCCGCGGCCTTGACCATCGCGAGCGTTGTGCTGCGGCCGGTGTGGGGGTCGTAGCCGAAGCGCGTGTTGATGTCGGTGAGGCCCTCCGCGCGGTTGGCCTCCGGCGCCTCAACAGAGGGTCGCGCCGCGGATCGCGGGAGGCCGCCTCCCAGCAGCGTGATGACCTCCCGGCGCACCTGTTTCAGGTCCACTCCCAGGGCCCGAAGGACGCGGGCGGCGGTGGAGTCGGATTCGCGGATCAGGCCCAGCAGGAGGTGTTCCGTATCTACAAAGTTGGGCAGCCCCAACTTCGGGTTCAGTTCTCTCGCCTCACCGAGCGCCAGCTCGAGGACGCGCCGCGCCCCCGCGCTCCAACTACGTTGGGTCTGGCCGGGGGAGCGATTCTCCGTCAGATCCATCTGGCGGCGGATCTCGTTCTGGGCGCGTCCCAGGCTCACCCCCAGCCGTTCGAGGACGCGGGCCGCCACGCCTTCCTGCTCACGGATCAGGCCCAGGAGTACGTGCTCCGTGCCGACCGTGTTCCCCCGGAAGCGGCGCGCCTCCTCCTTCGCGTACTGAACCACGCGAATGGCGGGCGGCGTGAACCGTTGGAGGACCCCTCCGCTGTGTCGCGGCACCTCCCGTTCTCGGGCCGGCGCATCCGTGGCCTCAGCGCTCGCCGGCGCGGGGCGCGCTCCCAGAAGCTCCACGGCCTCGCGCCGCAGTTGCTCTGGGTTCACTCCCAGCGCGCGCAGCACGCGGACGGCCGTAGCATCCGGGAGGTCGAGCAACCCCAGCAGCAGGTGCTCCGTGTCTACGAAGTTGGGCAGCCCGAGCTTCGGATTCAGTTCCCGGGCTTCGCCGACCGTCAATTCCAGGGCGCGGCGTGCGTCGGCGCTCCAGCCGCGGGAAGGTCTGTCCTTCAGCCCTGCCTCGAGCCGAGCGAGGTCGGCCTCCTCCCGTGCGCGGCCCAGCTCTACGCCCGATCGTTGCAGCACCCGAGCCGCCCCACCTCCCTCCTCGCGCAGCAGTCCCAGGAGAATGTGCTCCGTGCCAACCACCTTGACCCGGTGGCCGCGCGCCTCCTCCTTCGCGTACTGAACCACGCGCATGGCGGCGGGTGTGAACCGTTGAAAGACCTCTCCGCCGGCGCCCGCCGGCTCGGGGCGCGCTCCCAGGCGCCCGATGACCTCGCCCCGCAGCTGCTCCGGATCCACTCCCAGCTCACGCAGCACGCGGACGGCCGGGGAATCCGGGAGGTGGAGCAGGCCCAGGAGCAGGTGCTCGGTGTCCACGAGGTTCGGCAGCCCGAGCTTGGGGTTCAGTTCGCGGGCCTCATCGAGCGCCAGTTCGAGGACTCGGCGTGCGTCGGCGCTCCAACTGCGGGACGCGCTCCTGGCCTTGTCCGGCGCGACCTGGCGCCGGATCTCCGCCTGCGCACGCCCAAGCGTCACCCCGAGCCGTCCGAGCGCGTGTGCTGCCACTCCCTCCGTCTCTTGCAGGAGGCCCAGGAGGATGTGTTCCGTGCCGACGGTGTTGCTCCCAGACCCGCGCGCCTCCTTCTTCGCGTGCTGGATCACGCGAATCGCGGGCGGCGTGAACCGCTGCAGGATCTCTCCGTCCGCCATGGCGCCCCTTGCTCGTCATCCCCCCACGATGCTCTTCTGCGCCCCGCAGACCCGTCCTGCCGCGTCAGCCCGCCTTGCCCGCGCCGATTCCCTCTCGCACCGCCGCTAGCCAGTCCGCCGGCGGATCGCGCTTCACCCACTCGTCCTCCACATACACCCACACATACTTGTCCGACCGCCGCAGGGCGTTGATGAGGCAGGTCCGCATGGTCCCTGGGTTCATCGTGTAGCCTCGAAGCCACTGCTTGTTGTAGGTCGCGAAGGCGACGCTCACCCGGCCCGGCCAGCTTGCCCGCAGCTCAGGTGGGATGACCACCGAGTTCACCCGCGCGGAGGCCAGGTCATACTTGCGCCAGCGGTAGGACTGGTCAAAATCGGCCGTGCTCCGATACTGGTAGCACTCCCCCCCGTCTACCACCGTCGCGCGTGCGCCCGCCCCCTCCACCATCCCCACGAAGAAGGCCCCTCGCAGATCCTCCGCGCGCGCCCCCGCCTGGCTCAAGGTCACCCCGTCCGGGGTGTGTGGGTCAGAGACGTAGGGACCGTGAAAGGTCAGCACCACGATGCTCGGGAACTCGGCCACCATCGCCTGCATCACCTGTCGGCCCCGCAGACGCATCTGGTCGCGATACTCCCTCAGGGAGCGCTGCGGGTACCGGAAGTCCCCCGGCCACAACCACGTCTTCTCCTTGTACTCTTCGTTGTCGTAGAAGATCCCCACCAGCCCCGCCGCCCGCGCCGCCCGTGCCAGGTTCCCCCAGTTCGCGATCTCCGTGGTCCAGTCGTCGAAGACATCCGGCGGCCGCCTGGTGTGGATGACGACGAAGTTCTGGGTGAAGCGAGAGAAGGCGCCCTTCATGGGCGCCAGCGCGCGCCGCATCTCCTCGTAGCCGACGGGCACTCCCAGCATCAGCGTGCCGGAGGCCGGGATGGAGACGGTGGTGCCGTCAAAGGGCATGCTCTCCAGCCGCCGCACGTTGCGCACCACGTCTGAGACCGGCGCTCCGCCCCATTGATGGAGGATCACGTACTTGGTCGCCGCCGCGGCCTCGCCGACGGCCACGAGTAGCCAGAGCGCCGGGAATACCAGCAGGATCGCGGGCGAGTACCGTGACATGATGCCTCCTGGACGCAACCGAGTATCTGCGTGCGCGTGTTCGACCACGGAAGGCAGACCCTTGTCGCAGCGGTCGGGGTTTGTCACCGCCGCACGCGCGAGGCCCGAGACGGTCGCGGCCATAAGTGGGGCACACAAAAACAGGGGGCGCACCATGGACGAGGGGTCTCCATGTGCGCCCCAATCGGGGTGCGGTGAGCTGGGGAATCACCGCGTCCCGAGGCGGAACTCGAGGCGAGGGCGTCGCACCCTCGCGCGGGTATTCTCCCACATCGCTCCTCCGCCTCCTATACCCTGTTGAACCCCTTTGTGCAGGAAATCGTACAAGCCTAGGGCTAAGGTCTATCGGCGAGCGAGAGCTATCAAACCCACGCGTTCCCCGTCATCCTCCCCATCGGCAGTGGCGCGTCGGCAGAGGGCATCGGCGGGTAGTCCGGCCTCGGCACGCTGGAGACGAGATCGGAGATGCGCACCGGCTGCCCGCTCCTCATGGAGTGATTCGCGGCTACGCCGATGAGGATCGAGTACGCGCCCGCGCGATAGTCGGCCGCGTGCAGGTACTTGTCCGGCGCCGGGTTCGGACCGAGGAGGTCATCCAGCAGCCGCTCGTCGCCACCCCCGTGGCTGCCCTCCGCACTCCACACCTCCAGCGCGTAGGGCGGGGCGAAGTGCGGGTACACCCGCAGCGTCGTCCCCTCCGGGATCAGCGCGCCCTGAACGGAACCGTCCCCCGCAACGTACACCGACTCCTGGCACTTCTGCTCCAACCGGCCCTTGCTCCCGTTGAACGCGATGCTGTAGCCCTCCCAGGGCATGAAGGCGTTGAGCGAGTAGCTCATGCGCGCCCCGCTGTCGTAGCTGACCACGAGTTGCATCGAGTCCTCGATATCTATCTGGTCGCTGAACACACACCGGTCGCGGAAGTAGCCGTCATGCTGCTCATTCTCCAGGTACAGCCTCCGCCAGTACTCGCTCCCCGTGAGGTCCAGGGCGAAGGCGCACCGCTCCTTCTCCTTGCAGTTAAGACACCGCTCGTCGGGATCGAGGCCATAGCGCGCCGCGGTCTGCGGGGTGTAGAAGGCGCGCCGGCCCTGGGCGTAGACCTGCGTGGGAATGCTGGACAGCCACCAGTTCACGATGTCGAAGTGGTGGGTGGCCTTATGCACCAGGAGGCCGCCGGAGTTCGCCTTGTTCCGGTGCCAGCGCCGGAAGTAGTCCGCCCCGTGCCGGGTGTCGAGCAGCCAGGTGAAGTCCACCGAGAGCACCTCGCCGATCAGGCCGGACATGAGGACGTCCTTGACCTGAGTGCGCGGGGGCGAGTAGCGGTAGTTAAACGTCACCACGCACTTCCTGCCGGTTCGGCGCTGCGTGTCCACGATCCGCTGGCACTTCTCCGCCTCGGTCGTCATCGGCTTTTCCGTGATCGCGTCACACCCGAACTCCATCGCCCGGCACAGGTACTCGTCGTGGTGACAGTCCTTCGTGGTGACGATGACGCAGTCCGGCTTGGTCTCGCGCAGCATGCGGTCGAAGTCCGCCGCCTCATAGCCGCGCGCCGTGACCCCCTTGCCCGCCGCCCAGTCCACGCGCCGCTTCACATGCCCCGGATTGCTGTCGCACAGCCCCACCAGTTCCGCCACCGCGGAGTACCGCTCGAGGATTGCCTGGCTGTACATGTCCCCGCGACACCCCAGCCCCACCTGCGCATACCGCTTCCTGCTTGCCATAACTCCGCTCCGGCCGAAAGAGTTCCGCCCAGGCTCTTCGGCAGGAGGAGAGGGAGGTCCTTGGAGAGTCACTCAGGCCGCATACACCGTCCGGCCCGCTCTCAGGATCTCGCGGTAGATCAGCCCCGGGTTGTCCCGGTGCCACTCCAGGTCGCTCGGAGTGGCGACCAGGAGGTCAAAGGGCGTCGTAATACCCCGGATCTCCCGGTAGAGGTACTGCGCGGTGTGGCGCCGGTGCGTGCCGTCCGGCATCACCACGAGGACGTCAAGGTCGCTGTCCGGCCCCGTCTCGTTCCGTGCCGCCGAGCCGAAAAGGATGATGCGCAGTGGGTGCACCGCGGCGACGATCTTGCGAATTAGGTCCTCCAGTTGTGGTTCCCTGCTCCTCATTGGTGAGCGCTCCCTCGCGCAGGATTGTACCACACCTCCGCGCTGGCCGCGGAACTCCCCGTGCTCGGTTGGCATCTAAGAGGCGGAAGCGTAGCCAGTGGGGTGGGATTCGCCGGAGGGTCGAGGGGGTACACATCAGAAGTGACCTTCACGCCCGCGGTATCGCCGGACGAGCCGGGGGACCCGCGCGTGCGCGTGCGCGGTATCTGTCCTGCGGGCGGAGAAAGGAGCGGACGCATGGTCGGCGACCGGGAAGCCGCAACCGTGGTCGTAGATGGCGTGCGCCTGGCCTACGAGGAGTGGGGGATGGGCCCGCCGCTCCTCTTCGTGCACGGCTTCGGCACCTCCTCCCACTCCTGGCGCGCGGTGATGGCCGCGCTGGCCGATTCCCACCGCACCGTCGCCGTGGACCTCATGGGTTTCGGCCGCTCTGAGAAGCCGCTCCGCCAACTCTACACCATGGAACGACAGGCCGCGCTGCTGCGCGGGTTCATCACCCAGCTCGATCTCGCCGATCCGGTGCTGGTCGGGCATTCCTACGGCGGCGGCGTCTGTCTCATGCTGCTCCGCCTCAACCGGGACTTCAACCCTCGGAGCCTCGTGCTCGTGGACCCCGTGTGCTACCCGCAGAAGCTTCCCCTCTTCCTCCGCCTCCTGCGCACCCCCGCCCTCGGCCCGCTCCTGCTGAACGCGCTCCCGGTCGAGAAGGCCGTTCGCATGGGCCTCCAGCGCGCCTATTACCGGCCCCTCGTCATTCGCAACGACACCGTCGCCGCCTACGCCGCCGCCTTGCGCGCCCCGGGCGGCAAGCAGGCTGCGATCGCCACCGCCGCCCACTTCTTCCCCCAGGACCTCCAGGGCATGCTTCGCTCCTACAAGCAGATCAAGTGCCCCACCCTCATCATCTGGGGCGAGCGCGACCCCCTCATCCCCGTCCTCACTGCCAAGCGCCTACTAACCGACATCGCCGGTGCGAGGGTGAAGGTGCTGGAAGGAACCGGACACGTCCCCCAGGAAGAAGTGCCCCAGCGCGTTTCCCAGGCGATCTCCGAGTTCCTGAGCATGCTGCCCAAGAACAAGTTCTAGGGGACCGGGGCCGCGCCGGGAGGGTGTCACCCATGCGCCTGTGGCGAGGAATGTTAGCTCTGGTCGCGGCCCCCTTGCTGGCCGGCTGCGTGCCCCCGGGCTCGCTGCACGGCCTCTACGCGAGTCCCAGTGATGTCAGCTCCGATTCCGCTCTCCTAGGAACGTGGAAGCGCGCCGATGGCGAGGACCAGCAGAAATGGGTCTTCCGCAAGGGCGAAGAGGGCGCCTACTCTCTGACTGTCACGGTCACCACCAAGGGCCGGGAGGATCGCTCGCAGTGGGAGGCGCGGCTGGTCAGGGTCGGCGACTCCCGGTTCCTCGACCTCCTGCCGGCACTGCGCACCGCGCAGAGGAGACCCGACGCCTCCGCCTTCTATGTCGCGCGCCTTCACCTGTTCGTGAAGCTGGAGGCCGGGAAGGACGGCCTTCGCCTCCGCCTGCTGGACCCGGACTGGTGGGAGGCTCAGCGGAAGCAAGGGGCGGTGCCGCTGCGAACCGAGGAACTGGAGAGCGGCTTGTCGGTGATCACCGCCTCCACCGAGGAGATTCGCGCCTTCCTCCTCAAGGCGGCGGCTGACCCAAAGGTCTTCGGCACGCCTCTGACACTGGTGCCGACGGGGAGCGGGCCCCGCGCCCCGAAGAAGGCGCCCGAAGCCGCGAGGAAGCCCAAGTTCAGGTAGGCTGGCCTCGGGTCTCGCGACTTTGGCCTTCCTGGGAGGGTGTGCCCCTGGCTTCTACGGCGCGACGCCGCCCCCCGGGCCCTCGCCGTAGGTTGGCCGCCGGTCAATGTGGTACGACAGGATCTCCATCTCTCGCAGGAAATCCACGTTCCGCACCGCCACAGAGGGCGCGGCGATGTGGGCTGGCGCGAAGTTGAGGAGCGCGCGAATCCCCGCCTCCACCAGCGCGTTCGCCACCTCCTGCGCTGCCTCCGCGGGTACCGCAATGATGCCGATGGTGGCCCGCAGCTCTCGGTTCGCTTCCGCCAGCGTCCGCACGTCCCGGATCTCCAGGCTCCACACCATCCGGCCAATCTTCCCGAAGTTGTTGTCAAAGATCCCCACGATGCGGAACGGCGAGCGCGCGAACCCCGCGTACCCCACCAGCGCGGCGCCCAGGTTCCCCGCCCCGACGATCACCGCCCGCTGCTCCCGGTCGAGCTGCATGACCTCGGTCAGACGGCTGAGAAGGTGCTGCACGTCGTAGCCGATGCCGGGCTTGCCGAACTCCCCGAAATAGGAGAGATCCTTGCGGATCTGGGCCGAGAGCACGCCGAGCTTGCCTTCCATTTGCGCCGAGGAGATCGTCTTGACGCCCTGCGCGGCAAGCTCGCGAAGACAGCGCAGGTACCGGCTCAGGCGAGCCAGCGTCGGCTCCGGCACTCGATTGGTCTCAGGAGCCACCTGATCCTACTCCCTTACGGCCCGCGCCCTCCTTCTCGGTTTCCGCGCGGGACCCGCAGCCACTCATCGCGCTTTGTGAAATCGCGCACAGGAATCTTACGGGATGGGCCGGAATCGGTCAAGATGCCTTGAGGGGCCTGCCGTGCGCCCTCTGCGGCCTCTTGGCCAGCCGTCATGCCGGCCTTCTCCATCGCCATCGCGGGGAGGAGCGCGCACCCTCGGTCGGTCCTTCCGGCCCCGCCTGAAGCGGTTTCTCCCCCTCCCGTTCTGGCCCCAATCCTGCCTCCGCACGCCTCCGAGCCAGGCTCCTTGTGAAAAGCAGCACGAGCACCCGCGCCCCCCCTCGCCGCAGGTCGCGCGCCGGACGTCGTCGAATCACCAGGTGAAGTATTCGCCGGTGACGGCAGGAAGGTGGCCGGGGTAGTGCGCAGACTCCTTCCCCTTGCGGTGATCGCGACCGTGGCCGCGCTGAGCGGCTGGCTCGGGCCCGCCCGAGCGGTGGTATGCAACGTGAAGGTGGTCTCGGACAGTACGCCCGATTTCACCGACGTGGACAGCCTTCTTGCGAGCACGACCGGGTCGTACCAGACCACCGACGACAAGTGCCGCGCCCTGTGGCGCTGGATCGCCCGGTCCCGGCGCCAGACCCCTCAGCCCTACCTGCACGGGACGCCGGTGCACGATCCGATCATGTTCTTCAACGACTTCGGGTACTCGTTCTGCAGTGACTACGCCGCCATCAACGACGCCCTGTGGCACGCGATGGGCCTTCCGGTGCGGCTCTGGGATATCACCAACCACACCGTGAGCGAGTGTTTCTACGACAACCGGTGGCACTTGTTCGACAACTCCCTGAGCGCCTACTACACCCTCTGCGACGGCAAGACGGTGGCCGGCGTCGAAGACATCGGCAGACAGATCGCCTGCCCCGCCTCCGGCGGGAAGGCCGAGAAGGGGCATGTCGCCAAGTACCACTGCGCGGCCGCCACCAGCCCCAACGGTTTCCTTAGCGGCTGCGACACACAGCGCTCCCTCCAGGAGGAGGGGGAGCACGTCTTCAACCCCAATGGCCTCAAGCTCCGCGACTACTACACCGGCTTCGAGCTGGGGCATCGCTATCTTCTCGACCTCCGCGCGAACGAGTCCTACACTCGCTACACCCGGCCCCTGGGGAAGACGGCCGACTACTACCTTCCCCTCCCGGGCGAGGGCGCGAGCCCCCAGGACCTCGGCACCTTCGGCAACGGCGAGTGGCTCTACAAGCCCGACCTCACCAAGGACGCTCTCCGCCGGGACGTCTACCAGATGGAGAACGTCGCCTTCACCCGTCAGGGAATGAAGGCGCGCGACCCGAGCAAGCCCGGCTGGGTCATGTTCCGCATCTCCGCCGCGAACATCATTACCAAGGCCACGGTAACCGTGCACTATACCCTCGCCCAGGCCAAGGACGCGGCTGGCCTGGCCTACTCCACCAACTGGGGCATGGACTTCAAAGGACAGAGCGCCCGCGCCCGCGCGGACACCAAGCCGGGTCCGCGGACCGGGGAACTCGTCGTCCGAGACGTGGCCGGTCTGCACGAGTACCTCGTGAAGGCCATGGTGGAAGGCAACGCCTCCATCACCGGGCTCTCCTTCCACACCCTCACCCAGCTCAACAGACTCGCCCTGCCCGCGCTCTCGCTCGGAACCAACACCATTGACGTGACGACCGGCAAGCAGACGGAGGCGCTCCAAATCTGGCCCGAGATCCAGAACGGCAAGTTCAAGGACAGCGCCTACTTCAGCGAGAACGTGGCCAGCGGCCGGGCGGAGGAGTGGCACGGCTGCCTTTACCTCGACAAGCCGGGAACGGGAAACGTTCAGTTCCTCGTTGAGACCCCCAACCCGATGCTCTCCCTCACTTTCGGGGGCCGCTTCTACAATCGCGCCCCCGGGTCCAGCATCGTCCTGCAGTACTCCTTCGATGACGGCAAGACCTGGAAGACGCAGTGGGCCCTCACCGACACCGCCAAGCCCTGGGACGTGGTCCACTTCGAGACGGTCGCGATCCCCACGCGCCTCAAGCGCGCCCTCGTCCGCTATGTCCTCAACTCGCCGGTGGCCGGCACCTACGAGGGGTGCTCTCTCTATTCCGTACGCATCGCCGCCGAGTACCGCCCCGTCGGGCCGGTGTTCGAGCCCCTCGAGGTGACCTACAACTGGAGCGAACTCCACGGCGACGCCTGGGTAGAGCGGTCTCATACCCAGCTCATCAGCCTCACCGGGCAGCGCTACACCCTCCGCGTCGGCGGGGACGACACGCCGCGGCTCAACTGGATCCGGGTCAACGTGGCCGGGGCCGCCGGGCCGGCGGCGTACGGCTACTCGGACGGGAAAGAGGAGCCGCCCGCGCCCCGCACCCGCGTGCGGCACCTGTGGGGCCCCGACCTTGCCCTGGGGAAGAAGTACACGTTCAGCGTCCCCTCGGCCGCCAACTGGGAGGCCGGCGACCCGGGAATGACTAAGCTGACCGACGGGGTGGTCGCCTCTACCTATGGAGGCGGCTCGACCTACCGCTGGGGCCCGATCTGGCCGGCCAAGGCGAACCCGGTCATCACGGTGGATCTGAAAGAGCCGCAAACGGTGGCCGCGGTGCGCCTCCACGTCACCGGCTATCCCTACGACCTCTACCGCGGGCCCTACTGTACCGTCGAGGTGCTCACCTCCGAGAACGGCAAGCGGTACCAGTCCCAGGGCTCCTTCCAGACGAAGATGCGAGCGGTCGCCTTGGACGGCGATTTCCTGAACCAGGAGCGGGGCGGTTTCGAGTCCCTCGTCTTCCCCCTCCTCTTCAAGGAACCCGTGCGGGCGCGCTACGTTCGCTGCCAGATCACCAACCCCGATATGTTCTTCGCCACCAGCGAGTTCATGGCCTACGGCTCGGCGCGCACCGAGGAGTGGCGCGAGCCGCTGGTCATGCCCCTCGGCCCGGTGGAGCAGGAGCCCGGCCCGGCCGTGCCGAAGGGATAGTCGGCCCGCGCCTGTCTCTCGCGCCATCGGCGCGGTGGTGGCCGCGCCGATGGTCAATCCCCCTCGCCTCTTGTCGCGTCAGTCAGCCCGGCCGCACACTACCACGTGTTGTACGGGCTGCCGTCGACCGCACACAACGTGGCGGCGCTGTGTACGGCCCCTGTCGCGTTGTTGTAGTTCCAGTCGGTCGCCTCCGTAAACGGGTCCTTGGGCAGCTCCCGCATCGGGCTTGCCATGTAGGGGCCGTCATAGGAGTTCCTGTCCACCAGTCCGCCGCGGCCGTCGAAATTGGCGCTGATCGCATTCCCGTTGGCCGCGATAATGTCCGTCAACGCCGGGGGCCAGGCCCCTGTGTTCGACTCAAACCGTTCCACTGCGTCCCGGATCTGCTTGAGGTTGCCTGCCAACTGCGCTTCCTTGGCCTTGCGCTGCGCTCCCAGCAGATGCGGAATCACCAGGACTGCTAGTGCGGCGATCACGATGATGACGCACAGCATCTCGATGAGCGTAAACCCGCGACTGTTGTGCCGTCGCGGAAGGTGCCATACCATTTCAGCCCACCTCCCGGCGGTCGCCAGTGTGTATATTCCACAAGAGCCCCCGCCGCGTGTGAAGGGAGTAGCCGGATCGGCGTTTGGTGGGCGCCACACACAGGAAGACCGCCAGAGGGGCTGGAAACTGCTGTTCCGGGTGGACCGAATGAACGAGACCGACTTTCGCAAGCTGCTGACCGCGGTGCTGGGCGAGGTCGAGGGGACGCTGGCCGGGGTCAACCCGGGCGACGTGCTGGCCTTGGCCGAGGCGATCCTGCGGGCAAGTCGGGTTTTCGCCGCCGGGGAGGGACGCTCCGGCTTCGTCGCCAAGTGCCTCGCCATGCGTCTGGCACATCTCGGCCTGGCGGCCCACTTCGCGGGCGAAACGACCGCCCCCGCGGCCGGGCCGGGTGACCTTCTCGTCGCGGTTTCCGGGTCGGGCGCCACGCCTGTGACCGCCGCCCGCGCCCAGGTCGCCCGCCAGTTGGGGGTGCGGGTCGCCGCGGTCACCAGTGCCGGCGCGGATTCCCTGGTCGAACTCGCCGACCTTGTCGTCGCGCTGCCGGTGGTCCCTTCCCAGCAATACGGCGGGACGCGCTTCGAGCAGGCTGCCCTCCTGCTCCTGGACGCGCTCGCCCTTCTCCTCCAGCGGCGCCTCGCACAGACGGCAGCCGATATGGACGCCAGGCACGCGACCCTGGAGTAGCATAGCGCTGAAATCACCGAGCCCTGCCCCGGAACGCCCGGAGCAGGGCTCCTATATCTGGCTCGCCAAGAGCGCCTCCGCCCCAGTCGGCGGAGGCGCTCTTGGCGCACTTGTTACCCCCGCGTGGGCAGCACCGCCGCCGGTGTATACAAACACGGGTGTCGGCACCCGTGAACGCGCACATAATAGCACGCAGGAATGAGGACCGTGGCCGAAAACGGGACATCCGAAACCGGACTGTTCGTAGTGCTGTCACTGATGTGCGATATGCTTGACAAGTGCGGCCGACGTAACCGGCGGCGGCGCCGCTGGGCCCCCTCGCAAGAACACTTCGTAGAGCACCAGGATCAGGGCCGCCAAGATCGCAATCACCAACAGCAACCGGGCGGCGACGGCTCTTTGGCGACGAGGTGTCATGGCTCGCCTGGCGTCTCCTGCGCGGGTGGGTTCTCGTTCGACGACGGCGCCGGGGCCACCTCCGGCTCGAGGCCCGGCCCCTCCGGCGGGGGCGCCGCCTTCTCCTGCGCGCGGCGCGCCCGGCGAACCGAGGCCTCCGCTCTTGGCTTGCGCGGTCTGACGCTCTTCGGTCGAGTCGCCCGTTCCTCCTGCGGCCGGCGCAGCCGGCTGATAACCTGCCGCTCGGTCTCCTCCCCGTTCACGTACTTGACGCGCACCACGGTCGCGCCGCCGTCGGCCTGCTCCGGGATCTCCTTCCAAGCCACTACCGTGACCGGGGAGGCGCCGACCGGGATCGCCACCGTGTCGCCGGCCTTCAGGCGAGCGAAATCCACTTCGGGGTTGGCGCGCCGCACGCGGTCAGTCGTGACGTGGCAATCCTGCGCGATCTGCCACAGGCTGTCCCCGGGCCGGACGACGTGGTATTTCCTCGCGGCCAGCGCCTCCCGCACCGAGGAAACCGCGGCCCCGGCAGAAGGCAGGAAGCTCCGCACCGGGATCTGTGCGCTCGCGATCTTCAGCTTCCCGGCGAAGGTCCGCGTCAGCCCCGGCCCGGGCGGCGAAAGCTCCACCAGCAGCGCGGAGACCGCGCCCACCGCCTGCGACCGGTCCGCAAAGCCGAACAGCAGCTTCCCGTCCACGAACACCCCCACCCCTGGCACCACCACCGTGAGCTGCGAAGAGAGCGTCTTCAGCGCCTCCGCCTCCGACACCACCGGAGCGCCCTTGGAGGAGACGCGGTGGAAGGTCACCTGCTGCGCGAACCCCGCCTGCGGGACGCGGCCCGCGCTCCGCTTGATCTCCCCCAGCACGTGATCGGCCGCCCCTTGGCTCTCCATGACCACCGCCGGTTGCCCCTCCACCTCCACCACGCACGCACCCCGCTGCGCGTGAAGGAAGAGCGCGTAGCCGGTGAGCCCGGCCGCCACCAGGGCCAGGAACAGCCCCCGCTCAAACCACAATCGCGCCTTCAGTCGTTGTGCCATCGCATCGCCGCTCTCGTGCCGTGCCAACTGCTCCATCGTACCGGACCTCCCTTCCGTCCGGGACCTGCTGTGGACGTGGCTCGCGCACGGCGATCATACCATCATCCGGAAACCGCGACGCGTTCCCACCAGCCCACATTCAGCTCGGGAAACAGTGAATCGCGCTCCTTGTTCTCCTCCAGAAACCGGGCGTCATCCTCCGCCAGTTCCTCTCCCGCCCCGCGGCGCTTAGCCATCGCCGCCAGCCGCGAGTATACGTCGAAGTGCCGCGCCGCACGCCCCTCCGCGTAATCCCGCGCGCTCCACGTCGAGATCAGGAACGGCCAGTCCGAGGCCTCCAACAGCAGCAACTCCCGCGCCGCCTGCGTCACGATCTCCGTCAGCAGCGGATCGCCTCGCTCGCCTGCCGCCGCCGCCAGCTCCGGGAACTCCTCCTCCGCCGCGTAGATGTGTCGCCAGATCCACTCCGTCCACTCGTTCAGCCACACCCAGTGGAACCCGCCCTGCCCCCACGACCCCTCCGGCAGCGACACCGCGGCCTCCGGCGTCACCGCCCCCAGGTGCTCCGCACACGTCATCGCCGTCACCGCCGGGTTGGCCGCGTTCCCCTTCACCACCCGGTACAGCCACTCCGGCCCCTCGAACCACCAGTGCCCGAACAACTCCGCATCGTACGGCGCGCACAGCACTGACCCACCTGGCTGGCTCGTCAGGATCTCGTGCACCAGATGGCAGAAGTGATCCGCGTTCTCTTGCACTCGCGCCCCCGTCTGCCACGGCTCGTAGCGGAACTTATCGGCCAAGTCGCTCTGCGAGGAGGTGACTCGCCAGTATCGGTGCCCGCCGGGGTAGTGCTTCTTGTGGAAGTCCAAGTACCACCCGTCCCCCGGATAGCCGTGCTCGCCACTCCACACCTGGATGCCCGTTCGTTCGTCCCGGGTGTACACCGCCACCGGCGGACGATCGCTCTCCACCGAGGCCGCGAGGTAGCTCCGGTACGGGGACTTGGTGATATCCGTCGCCGCCGGCTGATAGCTCGCCCGCAGTTGCTCCCACAGCCGCTGCAGCGCCGAGAAGCGAGAGAGGTAGACGCCGGAGGTCGCACCGCCCAGCAGCGTCGCCGTGTCCACGATGAAGTAGTGCAGGCCGCTCTCCGCCAGGAACTCCTCCACTCCCTTGCGCAGTTGCGGAGTCTGCGGCCCCGCGTCCGACAGCGGCGACTTCCACGCGTACCGCGGCCGGTAGGCGCACTCCGGCAGCCAGAACCCCCGCGGCGCACGGCCGAAGTGCCGCGTGTAGGATTGCACCGCCAGCTTCACCTGCGCTCCCACTGACTCGTCCGAGCCAATGAGAGGCAGGTAGGCGTGCGTCGCCGCCGAGGTCATCACCTCGATGTGCCCCCCGTCCTGCAAGCGCCGGTACTGCGCCAGCAGGTCCCGCCCATATCGTTCCTCGAAATCGCTCTTGACCCCGAGGTATTGCACACGCCACATCTCCGCCAGCTCGGCCATCTCCGGCTGGCCGGTGCGGACGAATTCCTCTCTGTTCTCCTCCGCACCCCGCACCCGCAGGCCGAGATAGTGGCAGAACTGGTCGGGGAAGGAGGGGTGCGCGAGCTGTTCGCACAGCACCGGCGTCAGCCCCATCGTGACCTTCGGGGAGACGCCCTCGTCCACCAGGCGATCGAAGGTGCGCAACAGCGGAAGATAGCTTTCCGCGGTACACTCGAACAGCATGTCTGACCCGTGCGGCCAGGTGCCGTGGGAGAGTACGTACGGCAGGTGTCCGTGCAGTACGAGAGCGAAGGCGCGCGGTCCCTCTTTCACTGAGCCGTTTGTCACAGTCCCTTCTCTCCTTTTCGGGCTGCGCACCATAGAGTGAAGACACCGGCCGCCGCCCGAAGGTTTACGCGCTCACCCCGATTCCGGGCGAGCCTCCTGCGCAATCTTGATCCGCGACTCCTGCAGCCGGTGCAGCAGCACCGCCGTGTGAACGAACGAGGCCATGCTCCACGCGTGCGGCACCGCCCACAGCTCGCCCTTCCCCGGCCCCGTCATCTCCGGCAGCAAACCCGTCGGGGTCCCGCACGCCAGCACCGCCCGCATCGAGGCCTCCGCCCGCGCTTGGCAGACCGCCCGCGCCTCCTCGTTCTCCGGTTCCGTCAAGGCCAGGCACAGCAAGGCCCGCGCCAGCCACAGCGTGGACACAGCCCCCGGCCCGCCTCCCGCGTACTGGTCCCCTTCATACCGCAGCAGCATCTCCGCCCCGCCCGCCGTGCAGCCTGCCCGCCGCACCAGCGCGTCCACCATCGTCGTCGCCATCCGTCGTTCTTCTGCCTCCTCCAGTCGCAGGAACGGGAACGGTGTGATCAGCCCCAGGATGGAGGCGTCGGCCGCCGTTTCCAGCCGCCCCTCCACATCTATCCCCCGCACGAAGATGTCGCCTCGCCACAGTCGGGAGAACACCGCGCCCCGCACCACCTCCGCCCGCTCCTCCCAGCTCTCCGCCAGCCGCTCCTCTCCCACCGTGCGCGCCAGGAAGGCCGCCTCCCGCAAGGCGCAGGAGATCGCCGCATTGCTGTAGGTGAACGTGCCCCGGAACGTCTCCCACAGATCGAACGCCGGCGCGTGCAAGGCCGTCGGCGTCGAGGCCGACCGATTCAGGTCCTGCGCCGCCAGGCTGGCCGATTCCCACGTCCGTTCCAGGAACGCCGCGCGCTCCTGTCCCGACAGCCGCCGTGCCTCCTGTCCCATCGCAAACAGCACCGCCGCCGTCTGGTCTATCTGCAAGCGCCCCTCCCGCGTGCACCACGACGGCGCGCGGTCTCCCGTCAGCCAGAACCGCTGCTCCCAGTACCCCTCCGGCCCCTGACACCGCGTCGCCCACTCCAGGAACCGCAGCATATACCCCGGGTCGCCCGCTGCCTCCAACGCCAGGCACACCTCCACCGCGTCCCGCGGCCAGCAGTACCCGTACCCCCCCGAGCGCTGATATTCCGGGTCGAACTCCGGCGCCGCGATCAGCGACCCGTGGTCCGGGTCAATCATCAGCTCCAGCGCCAACAGGCAGCGGTAGTACGCCTCCGTCAGATCGGGGGCCAGCGCCGGCGCCTCCGCTCGCGCCGCGTGCTCCCGCCACCGGTTGCACGCCGTCTCCAAGATTCGCTCCCACCCCTCCTGCCGCAACCGGTCGAGCAGCTCCAGCGCCCCGTTCTCGTTATTGTCCGCCGCAACCACCAGCGTCCGCGCCGCCGTCTCCCCCGGCTCCAGCGACAGGTTCCAGCCGGCCGCGAAGTCCACCGCTCCGATTTCCTCCTCCAGCCGCCACAGGTGACCCCCCTCCATCTGTCGCTTCGTCGAATTCGCCCCTCCCGTCGCCCGGCCGCAACTGAAGTCGTCCATCCCCTCGCTGCCCAGCGCGAAGGTGATGTCCTGCCAGTACACGACGCCCGCACTCAGCTCCGCGTGGAAGTGCACCGCGTTCTTGTGCGCCACCTCCCCGAGCTGAAACGCGAGGTACTGGAACAGCTTTCCGCGCAGCACCTGCCCGCCGTGATTCACCGCCTCGAAGCGTCGCACCAACGCCGGGAGATACGGGTGGACGAGATCGGTGATCCTCAAGCCCAGGCCCGTCGGCTCGTGCTGCAGCTCTGTCACCAGTACGTTCGTCCTCTCCAGGTACCGCTGCTCCGCCCGCCAGGAAGGATCGAACGTCCACGAGAGATAGCCCCCCGGCGGCTCCCCCAGGAAGTACACCGCCGGCATCCCCTCCCGCAGGTTCTGGGGGAAGTCAATCCGCGGGTAAAACAAGGCCATCAGCTCCCCCCGCGCCCCGATGGAGGCGAGCAGGCGGGAGTTTCCGACGATCGCCGAAGGCTGGTAGATCGCCACGGGCTCAGCTCCCGTGGCGCGCTCGCGCCAGCTCATACAGCCGCACGTACTCCTGCGCCGACCGGTCCCAGGAGAAGTCCCCCGCCATCGCATTGCGCACGAGTTGCGGCCACAGCCCCGCGTCGCTCCGCACCATCATCGCCCGGCAGCACGTGCCCAGCAAGGCCAGCGGGCTCCGCTCCTCGAACGAGAACCCGTTCCCCTCCCCCGTCCGCTCGTCGAAGTCCTCAATCGTGTCCGCCAGCCCTCCGGTCCGCCGCACGATGGGGATCGTCCCATAGCGCAGGCTGATGAGCTGCCCCAGCCCGCACGGCTCGTAGTGCGAGGGCATCACGAAGAAATCCACCCCCGCGTAGATCCGGTGGGCCAGCGGGTCGTCGAACCCCGTCACCGTCGCCATCTTCTTCGGGTGCTCCTTGGCCAGCTCCACCATCAGGTCCTGATACACCGCGTCTCCCGACCCCAGCAGCGCGAACTGCACGTCCAGCCTCAGCAACCGCGGCAGGGCCTCGGCCAAGAGGTCCAGCCCCTTCTGACTCGCCAGCCGCGACACCAGCCCGAACAACGGTACCCCGGACGCCTCCGGCAGCTTCAGTCGCCGCTGCAGGTCGGCCTTGCACTTCGCCTTCCCCGCCAGCGTGTGTACGTCATACCGCGCCGCCAGATGGGGGTCAGTCGCCGGGCTCCACTCGTCGTAGTCAATCCCGTTCAGCACCCCGAACAGGTCCTGCGTGCGCCCCGCCAACACCCCCTCCAGCCGCTCGCCGAACTCCGCCGTCTGCATCTCCTTCGCATAGGTCGGGCTCACCGTGCTCAGCAGATCGCTGTACCGCAGCCCCGCCTTCATCAGGTTCAGTTGCCCGTAGAACTCCACGCCGTCCGGCGTGAACAGTCCCGCGCTCAGCCCGATCTCCTCCATCACCTCGCGGTTGAATAGGCCCTGGTACGCGAAGTTGTGGATGGTGAACAGGGTGGCTATCTGGTTGAGCCGCGGGTCGGCCGCGTAGTCCTGCCGCAGGTAGGTCGGGATCAGCGCCGTCTGCCAGTCGCTGCAATGAATCACCTTCGGCCGCCACGCGTCCCGGCGCAGGAACTCCAGCAGCGCCCGGCAGAAGACCGCGAAGCGAACCGCGTCATCCGGTTCGCCGTACAGCGCCTTGCGGTGGAAGTACTCCGGCGCCTCCACCAGATAGGCCGGCACGCCCGGCACCGCGCGGCTCAGGAGTACCTCGACCGAGACCGTCTCCTCGCCCACGGGCACTCTCACTTCGCCCGCCGGTTCCGGCCGCGCCTTCTTCTGATCCACCGCGGCGTAGTTCGGCAAGGCCACCCGCACGTCGTGGCCCAGCTCTACCAGTGCCCGCGGCAGGGCCCCCGCCACGTCCGCCAGCCCACCGGTCTTCGCGAACGGCACGATCTCCGACGCGCAGATCAAGATCCGCATGCCCATCCTCTTGTTCGAACGCTACCGCTTCGCCGCGTACTCCGCGGCGGCCGCCACAAATGCCGCGAACAACCGCTCCCGCCGCGGGTCCGACCGCATCCGCTCCGGATGCCATTGCACCCCCAGCAGAAAGCCGCTCCCCGTTCCCTCCACCGCCTCGATCACCCCGTCTTCTGCTACGGCCACCACCCGCAGCCCATCCCCCGGGACCGAGATCGCCTGGTGGTGGTACGTGTTCACCTCCACTTCCTCCTCGCCCAGGATCTCCCGCAGCCGGCTCCCCGCTGCCGCCCGCACCCGGTGCCGCAGGCGCTTCCCCTCCGGCTCCTGGTGCTGGCCCGCCTCCGGGACGACCGATGGCAGGTCCTGGTGCAGCTTCCCGCCGAACGCCACCCCGATCACCTGGATCCCGCGGCAAATGCCGAAGATCGGCACTCCCGCCGCCGCCGCGCCCCGGGCCAGCTCCAGCTCCATCCGGTCGCGGTCCGCCTCCACCTCGCCCAGCTTCGGGTGTCGTGCCTCCCCGTACTCCCGCGGATCCACGTCCACCCCGCCCGCCAGCAGCAGGCCGTGCAGGTCCGCCGGCGCGGCCGGGGGTTCGCTGGGCGTGAGCGGGCGCGCCTCTCCGCCAGCGGCCTCCACCGCCCGCAGATAGGCCTGGGCGAGGTGGCGCGCCTTCTCCTCACGGTGGATACGGTCTGAGAACGTGATTCCGATGATGGGCCGTGGATCGTGCATGGATGTCCTCGAATTCTAACAACCTGCCCGGCCGGGGTCAACGAAGCACGTATGACCAACGTGACAAATGCAAAGAAAAAGGGACCGGCTTGAGCCGGCCCCTGACAAAACCTCTATTCAGCGGCGCCTAGTCGGATATCTGCGCCAGCCGCCGCGCCAGCCGCGACTTCCGCCGCGCCGCCTGTCGCTTGTGGATGACACCCTTGCTAGCCGCCTTGTCCAGCAACCGCGACGCCGCCTTCACCTGCTCCGCCGCCTCCGTGCTCTTCGTCCCCAGCAGCGCGCGCGACTTCCGCACCTCCGTCTTCAGCCGCGACCGCCACCCCGCGTTCCGCACACGATTCCGCCGGGAGCGGAGTATATCTTTCTTCGAAGACTTGATGTTCGCCAAGTGTCACTTCCTCCGTTCAAACCTAACGAGTATAGCATAGCCGGGGCGTCGTCGCAAGACAGAAGATTGCTTCGGCGCGGCCGCGTCGCAGGGGCACAGTCCGTCAGCTGACGGACTGTGCCCCTACCTCCGCCAGCCCGTGACGTTCGGGCAGACGCTGCGGCACCGGTTGCACCGCTTCAGCCGGTAGGCCTTCTCGTGCAGAAAGTTGGAGAGGGGCCGGCAGCGCGCCTGGTCCACGGTCTTCCCGTCGAGCGCGCCCTGCGGACAGATGTCCAGGCAGAGCCGGCAGTCGGGAGGGCAGGGGTCATCAGCAATCACCCGATCGGCCTCCGGCTCGGCATCAGTCAACACCGCGGCGAGCTGGACCATGCTGCCGAATCGCTGCGTGACGAGGAGGGTGTTCCGGGCCAAGGCCCCGAGCCGGGCGAGCCAGCCGGCGTGGCGCAGGGAGAGGATAAACCTGGGACAGTCACCTATTTTTCCATCCTCTGCTATACAATTAATAGGTGACTGTCCCCTATTTCTCGCCCCGCGCCACCGTTGTGCTGGCGGCTTTCACAATGGCCCTTGGCCACGATGTTCGATCCGGCCGCCTGGCTGGTGATGCTGCTTCACAAGCCTTGTTCGTTGCCAGGTTGTTGACGATCCACAGCAGCACCTGGCCCTTATATACCCAAGACGCCCCGCTTTATTGACAGAGGTCGCTCTTTTTCTCGGAAGGAGCAAGGGGCTTGCTGGGCCAATAGGCTGGACGATGCCTTCTGCGTAGAGGGAGGCCGGCAATGGGACGCTGGTTCAGGGGGAAACCGGGGACAGTCACCTATTTTTCTCTCCTCTACTATACGATTAATAGGTGACTGTCCCCGGTTTCCCGGTTTCCCCGGTTTCCGGCCCAGGGCGCAGATGGGGGGGCGGGCGGGAATCGGGGCCATGGGCGCGGGGGAGCGGGGCATGGAGGACGGTCGGCCGGGGTCTGCCAACGGGATGGTAGGGGTAATCCGTAGTCTGTCCCCAATACCGTTTACTTAGGGCTCAGAGACTCCACGTTGGCGGCCAAGGTGCCCCGTGGAAGGGCGCTGAGGTCGCTGCCGTGGCGCACCGGGCGGGCCCTGTCGCTTAGGTAAGCGGTATTGAGTCTGTCCCCGATACTACCCGATACTAACGCTAGCGGGGCAGTAGATGCCATCTAGATGGGCGAACCAATCGTCGCTGAGGCGGCCCGGTTGGACGTGTCGTTTGCCGCCCGGATTCTCAGACTCGCAGACAAGCTGCTGACTTGGTCAGCGTCGACTGAGCCGTTGTCTCACCATGGCTTCGGCTACTTGATCAACGCTGGGGCCGGAAGTCGTTGGCCATCCCAGTAGTCCCCAGATAAGGAGAATGACGCCGATAACCGTTGCCGCAACGCTGACGGCCACGCGAGGACTCCAGCCTGCCAATGCAACAAGCACTAAGATGGCCGCGCAAAGGAATACTCCCAGCTTGAAAGGGCGAGCCCCGGCTGACATCTTGCTGTTGCATGTCTTTTGCCACCAATAGAAGTCCACATCCCTGGTAGTGATAGGGCGACCGTGAGTCTGGAGGAAATCGATATCGTGGAATGTCACCATACCTGGCTCCTTGCTTCTGGGAAGATCTCGGTCGAGCCCCTGAACGGAGGCAATCGCGCTGCGCGCGATGTCCGTCATGATCGATATCCGTGCACGAACCTTGGCCCAGGTGAACAAATGCACCGCAAGGATGACCAGCGTCGTAATCGTAAACCAGTTCCATGACCAGTGCATGCGCATACTCCTTTGGGCGCAGAGGTCATAGGGACAGTCACCTATTTTTTGCCATGCAAACAGGTGACTGTCCCCGGTTTCGGCCTCTGTTTGTTAACTGCAATCTCGAACTCACGGACGAACAGCGCAAGTGGGTAGCGTCTTCGCAGGGCCCTCGCCCGATAGTAGCGGGCTGTCGCAGAAACACCCCCACTCACACGTAGGCCCCCGGCGGCAGTTCGGAGAAGGGCTGACGCAGTGCCAGTTGGGTCTACCACGTCGGCCGAGTAGGCCAGGCCCGTCAGTGCGAGGCCGACCCCTGCGAGTATCAGGCCCCACCTTGCCGCGCCCATGTCGTCAGGTAGGCACTGGCTTAGCTCGCGAAGCTGCTTGTCCAGGTCTGCCTTGACATCAGTGACGGTGCTTGCACCGCGACGAACGGCCAGCAAGGTCTGACGAATCTGCGGGCGCAGGTCTTTTGTCTTGTCACGCGCCCAGCGGAGCACATCCCAGTTGCGATCGGCCTGCGACCGGCGTTCATCGTCAATGGCCGTGTCGGATGCCCGGAAGTTGCCGCCGAGTCGGAACTTGTGGTACTCGTCCCGCGGCATGTCATGGTCACCGTAGATCCAGCGGTAGAGATTGCCCCGCTCCGCGGCGATGTTCTGCTCCAGTCGGGGTCGTACCGAGGCTGGCAACTCCGGCAGCAAGTGGAACCCCGGCGCCAGGAGTGACAGGCATTCTTCGAACTCATGCTGCGGGTCTCGCACCGACTTGGCCCCGCGAGACGCCGGCCTTGCCTGGACATGCTGTTGTGAACGTACGAGTTGAGCGAAGAGTCCCCCCTGATAGTCGTACCGCAGGCAATCAGGTAGGTCGAGGGCGCAGAACAGCAGGCGGTTCAGCTCCATCACTTCGGGCAGGAGCGGGGCGTCCCAGACTTCGGAAGGCCTATTCCTGATCTTTGCGAGCTCGGCCTGCATGGCATCTCGGACGGAGTCGAACTTCCCGCTCTGGAGCACCAGTTGGCACACCTCGTCGTACATGAATCGGCTGAGTTTCTTGGGGACCAGTATCCCCGCCCGTTTGAGCCGCATGAACAGATCGGAGCTCAACCAGGTTTTCTCAAACCTTTCTTCTGCATCCAAACCGTCCTCATCGCACCACACCTCATCAAAGATAAGCAGTGCGGCTGAGCCCGCTGATAGGAAGTCATTGGGCAACCCGCCAGGACGGTCACCATGCAGGTACTGCGTCACCAGCCAGGTATTGAGCACAAGCGGAAGATCATCAGCCTTCTGTGCGCCCATTCGCCTCTCCTTGGGGAGCACGGACTGAGCAGGTGGCTCCGCCCCAACGCCCTTGCTTGCAGTTCGGCATAGACCTGTATCCCCCTGCTGTCGAAAGCAATCAACCACGTCAAATCCGGCTGGGTCCCAACCATAGGGCATGGTTGGACGGGCTCTCCCGCACATATTGGGCCGCCACGCGGTCCTTGCCGCCCGAACGCGATGGTGCACGTGCCCTTGACCTGCCCGCGCCTCCCCGCTACACTCTCCCCGGCTGACCGCGGACAAAACGATACTGGCATTGCAGGGATACGCACCTCAGCCCATCGCGCGCCTGCTTTGCGCCCTCCGGCTTGCCGGGTGGCGGGAGGCGGGCGCGCGGCGCGTGGGGGCGTGCCAGGAAAGGCAGAAGAGGCAGACCATGGACGCTTGGACATCGAGGGCTGTGCCCGCACCCATAACACCGGAGGAGGTCGCGGCGGTGGGAGACCGCCTGGCGCCGGCGGCGTTGCGGTATCTGGACGAATACCCGCCGGGGGCCTCCCGGACCTATGATATCCACTACACGGCCTTCGCGCTGCTGTTCAGCCAGTACGCGGACCGGCACTCCCGCTACTTCGGCGACGAGCGGCTCCCCACGCGGGCGTGGCGCGACCTCGAGCACGAGCTGGCCAGGCCGCAGCCCCCGTTCCCGGCCTATGACACCGGGTTCGTGATCTGGGAGCTGTTCGACTGCTTCCGGGCGGCGGAGGGCGTTCTGTCGCCATCACAATTGGAGCGGTTCCGGGCGGTGTTCCGCCCTGCGGGCGAGTGCCTGCTGGAGGCCGGGCCGTGGGACTTCGAGGCGGACGATCGCATCAACCCGGCGCTGCTGCGCGCGACCGACCTCGCAGTGTGCGGCTGGGCCTGCGACGATGACCGCATGGGGCAGGAATCCCGGGCGCAGGCGGAGGCGATCTTCGCGCGGTGCGACGAGAATGACGTCCCCAGCGAAGTGTCGGCCTCCTACGATATCCAGATGATGCACTGGATCGCGCAGGCCTGCGAGGTGGAGCATCGCCCGGACCTGTTGCGCCTGCTGGCCGGCATGGTCCGCCTCGTTCCGATGCTGATCTATGAGCCGACGCTGGAGCTGATGGGGCCGGACTGTCGGGAGCAGTGGAAGACCCCCTGCCGCCACAACGTGGACGCCATGGTCCCGGCCTTCCGGGCGGCCGCGGTGCTGCTGGGGGACGGAGGCAGCGAGTGGCTCTCCCGTGCCGCCTTCCGCACGTGGGTGAAGGAGGCGGCCTTCGAGCGCGGCGTCTGCTCGCCGCGCGCCCCCAGCTACGTGGGATGCGAGCGCTACGAGATCGGCTGGAACGAGTCTTTCGGACCCATGCCTCGCAGGGACGCGGCCGACTCCCCCCGCCTGGTGACGGTCATGACCCTGCGGGCCGGTCAGATGCTGTGCAGTCTGAAGCGGTGGCTGGGCCCCGAGATCGCCGCCACGGCCCCGGTGGTCCCGGACGAGTACCGCTCCTCTCGCCTCACGTTCCGCCGCTACCGGAGGGGCGCGGACGTGGCGGCCCTCGCCAACACCATCCAGCCCGTGAGTTACATGACACCGACTTTTGGGCTGCAGGGAATCGAGCTGTGGAGCGACGACCGGTTCTTCTGGTTCAATCAGTGCGGGTTCCGCGCGACGGCGTTCTCGGAGGACGGGTTCACGGTGGCGCAGGCGCCGCATCCCGAGGCCCTTCTCAGGAAGACGGGGGACCCGACTTCGGACCGCATCATTCACGGGGCGGCGAAGTACGGCGACCACCTGCTCAGTCTCACCAGGATTGACTGCGCGCAGGAACTGGTTCCCGGGATCGTCTCCTGGGCGGGGCTGCTGCTGATGGACGACCGGGAGGGGGAGGTGGTCTTCGGGCGAGGGGAGGAGATCGGGCGAGGCCGCGTGCTGGAGGAGCAAAGCAACTGCGACTGGATCCTCTACCCCTGCGATGCCGAGCGGCGCTTCGGGTTCGGCATAGTCGCCCTGGAGACGACGGGACAGTCGCACCGCCTGAGCAACTTCAGCGGCGACTGGTGCGTGCTCGGCCTGAGCAGGAGCGCGGAGCCGACGCAGGGACTGCAAGCATCCGCGGTGCTGGTCATCGGGCCATGGAAGGGAACACCGGAGGAGTACGGGGACTGGCTGAGGGCGTGGCAGACGGAGGCCTCGGCCGAGGGGTGCGTTCTCACCGCCCCCGATGGGTACAGGATAGAGGTTCCGTATCCGCGGGCGGGGTAGTGGGGCGACGCGGAGGGTCGCCCGTACGGAAGGGGGAACGGACGGGAGCGGCGGGCGCATGCTCTCTGGGCATTTCGGGGACAGACAGCGAATTGCTGGCTCTATGGGAAGCAGGGCGACGATTGCCATCGCAATTCGTGTCAGTCCCCGAAATGCCCCTTCACGTCCGCCTCCAGGTGGTTTTCGATGACGTTGCGGGCCGCGCGGATGCCGGTGGCGCCTTCGCCGACGCAGAGGCCGATGCGCTGGGTGCGGGCGGGGCCGGAGCGGGTGTCGCGGATGACGTTGTCCTCGAAGCAGAGGTCCTGGGTGTGGCCGCCGACGTAGACCCCGCAGTCGCCGTTGTCCTCGATGGTGTTGCGCCGGAAGGTGTTGCGGTGGCCGCCGTTGGTCGGCTTCTCGTCGCGGAAGCAGATCCCGTGGAGGGCGTTGTTGCGCACGACGTTGCCCACGAACAGGTTATCCGTGTCCTTGTGGCCGATACAGATGCCGAAATGGCCGTTGTCGCAGAAGGAGTTGTTCTCGAACCGGCCCTCCTGCACCCGCCAGCAGAGGAAGAACCCGTCGTGATCGTTGTGGTGGAAGGAGCAGTCGCGGACGATCGGACGGGCCGACCCGGTGCCGGGGTGCAGGCCCTGGCTCGAAACCCCGGACACGTCGCAGCGCTCGACGACGATGTCCTGGGTGATCTGGAAGCTGATGCCGTCGCCGGCGAAGTCGCGCAGCACGCAGTCCGCGATCCGGCAGCGGCGGGCCCGGTGGAGGTAGTAGCCGCCCCCGATGCAGCCGTTGATGTTGAGGCTGTTGGCGCGGTTGCCCTCCGCCAGGAGGCCCTCGACCGAGGCCCCTTCGAGGTCGAAGCCGGCCACCAGGGGGAAGCTGGTGAAGACCATCCCGCCGCGGTCGCTGTCGTAGTCCATGGCGAAGCGCCGATCCATGTAGAGGGTGTTGCCCTGCACCGAGGTTATGGTTGCCAAGGTAGCGATCCAGCCGCCCGCGCGGTCGTCCTGCACCACCACCCCCTGGCCGGCGCGGAAGCCGGAGGCATCCTGCACGGTGGCCTTGGTCTGCCCGTAGTCGGCGTCAATGGCCAGCGGGCTGGCGACCCCGTCGGCCTTGCGCAGCACGGTGTCGGGGCCGGCCCCGATGAGGCGGACGTTGCTGCGCAGCAGCACGGAGTTGTGCAGCGTGTAGCAGCCGGGAAGGAGTTCCACGGTGCCACCGCCCTGGGCGGCCACGGCCTCGATCGCCTGCTGGAGGGCGGCGTTGCCCGCGCCGACGAAATCGCCGCGGTCGGTCCCGACGGTCACTGCAATCACGAGGGGTCTCCTTTGGGTAGCATACCGGGAAGCCTGCCGGGGGCAGGAAGCTGCCGGAAGCGGGGCGAATTAGATCTGTTCAGGAGTCGCTCCGATCTGACGGGCCGCGAGAGACGCGGACCGTGGGAAGTACATTCTCTCGGAACTCGTTTCGACCTGCCGGGCCGCGGCGTCGCGGCCCGGACCTCGCGAGGGGCGGGGTGGGGAACCACATCGGGGACAGGATCGTCAAACACCACACATACGGTTTGAGGTGAAGCATGTCGCAGGCCACGACCGAATCTCGCGCGGGCCGTGAGCGGGAGCCTTCCGCCGCCCTGCCCGCGTCGCACCGGTGGCGCGGGCTGATCTACGCCCTGTTCTTCCTCTCCGGCCTCACCAGCCTGATCTATGAAGTGATCTGGGTGCGGCGCTTCGGGGAGGTGTTCGGGGTCACCACCTACGCCACGAGCACGGTGCTGGCCGCCTTCTTCACCGGCCTGGCGGTGGGGAGCTATGTGGCGGGGCGGGTGATAGATCGGGGGAAGCTGCACCCGCTGGTGGTCTACGGGGCCATGGAGGGGGTCATCGGCCTCTACGCCCTCCTCCTCCCGGTGCTGCTGTGGCTGGTGGAGCTGACCTATCCCGCGGTGTACGCGCACGTGGCGGGAAGCTTCAGCCTCTTCACGCTCTTCCGCTTCCTCGCCTCCTTCGCGGTGCTGCTCATTCCTACGACGCTGATGGGGGCGACCCTCCCGGTGCTGAGCAAGCTGATGGTAGGCCGCGAGGGCGAGCTGGGGGTGAACGTCGGGCGGCTCTACGCGATCAACACCTTCGGCGCGGTGGCCGGCTCGATCGGCGCCGGCTACTACCTGGTAAAGCTCTTCGGGGTGCCGACCACCATCCACCTGGCGGCCTACGCGAACTTCCTCCTCGCCGTCATCGCCATCCTGATGAGTCAGACGGCGGCCTTCCGCGGGGTGCAGGTGCGCAAGGCCGAGGAGCGGGAGCGGCGGCCCCGATCCGCCGACGACCGGCTGGTGTTGGGGCTGGCCTTCACCTGCGGGTTCACCATCCTCGCGCTGGAGGTGGTGTGGACGCGGAGCCTGGTGCTCATCCTCGGATGGACGACGTACGCGTTCGCAGCGATGCTCACTTCGGTGCTGGTGGGGATCGCGGTGGGGAGCGCGCTGTTCGCCTCGGCCGCCGACCGCCGGGAGAACCGGGGCGCGCTGGCGGCCGGCGTGATCGTGCTGGCGGGCGGGTTCGCCCTCCTCGGGCCGACGGTCGTCAACAACTTGCCCTTCATCTTCGTGAAGCTGCGGGAGTGGACGGGGGGCGCGTTCTCGCTGCTGAACGTGGTGCAGTTAATCGTCTGCTTCCTGCTGGTGTTCGTGCCGACGCTGCTGTCGGGGGCGGTCTTCCCCGTGCTGGTGCGGATGCACGCGCAGGGAGAGAGCCACGTGGGACGCACGGTGGCGGACGTGTACGCGGTCAACACCTTCGGCGGGATCTTCGGCTCGCTGCTCGCGGGCTTCGTCTTCATCCGGCTGTTCGGGACGAGCGGGACGATCACGCTGATGGCCTTGCTGCTCACCGGGGTGGGAGGCGTGCTCGCGCTGGCGTTGGCCCGGCCATGGCGTCGCGAGCTGCGCACCGGGCTGAGCCTCGCGCTGGGGGCCGGCGTGCTCCTGCTGGCCGCGTTCCATCCGCGGTTCGACACGAAACTCCTGACGGCCGGGTGGGGCCCGTTCGCCGGTACGACTTTGGACCTGAGCTCGCACTACGCCACCCGGGTGCGCTATCACCGGGAGGGCGTGTCGGCGATCGTGGACGTGGGAGACAACGGGTACGGGATGCGCTTCATGTCCATCAACGCGCAACCGGTGGCCACCACCTACCTGCTGGACCTGCGGGCCCTGCAGATGCTGGGCCACCTGCCGGTCCTGCTCCATCCGGACCCGAAGCAGGTGCTCATCATCGGGCTGGGGGCGGGGGTGTCCAGCGGGACCATCGCCACCTACCCCGGCGTGGAGCAGGTGACGGTGGTGGAGCTGAACGAGGAGGTGCCGGGGGGCGCGGCGGAGTTCAAGGACTGGAACTTCGACGTGCTGAACAACCCGAAGGTGAAGATCATCATCAACGACGGCGCCAACTTTGTGAAGGCGACGCGGGAGCACTATGACTTCATCAGCGCCGACCCCATCCATCCCTTCATCGCGGGGAACGGCATCCTTTACTCGGCCGACCACTGGAAGGTGTGCCGGGAGCGGCTGAACGAAGGGGGCGTGATCGCGCAGTGGATTCCGCTCTACCAGCTTTCGCCGACGGACTGGGCCACCATCGTGCATACCTTCACCAGCGTCTTCCCGAACTCCAGCATGTGGTACTCGGGCATTGACGTCGTCCTGGTGGGGTTCAAGGGAGACGTGAAAGTTGACCTCGATCGCATGGCGGCGAAGATGTCCGACCCGAGGATCGCGCAGGACCTGCTCACCATGGGGGTGCACTCGCCGGGCGACGTCTTCGGCTGGTTCATCGCGGGCCCGGACCAGCTCCAGGAGATGGGCGCAGGCGCGCCCATCAACACGGTAGACCGTCCCATCCTGGAGTACACCGCGCCCCGGGCGCTGCAGATAGACGGCACCAACTCCACCATGCCGGCCTTGCTCACCGCGCTCGATCGCCTCAGCCTCTCTAACCCGGGGCGGCAGATGTCGGCCCTCTGCACCCGGCCCCTCACCCGGCAGGAGCTGTTCGCGGCGGCCGAGAACCAGGTGGCCAACAAGTGGCTGATGCGGGCCATGATCCTGGACACCAACGGCAAGCCGGACCAGTATCTCCAGGCGATGGAGCAGGCGCGCGCCTTGCGGCCGAACGATCAGTTCGTCGCCCAGGCCCTCGCCGAGGCCCAGACCCGCCAGGGGGACTCCCTCTACAACGCCGGAGACCTGACGGGCGCACTCCAGCTCTATCAGCAGGCATTCATCAACGATCCCAGCTGCGTGACGGCGGCGAGCGATGCGGTGCAGTGTGCGCTCGAGCGCCGCGACCTTCCCCTGGCGCACGTGCTGCTGGAGGAGGTGCCGCCCGCCTATCAAGAGGAGATGAACGTGCTCGTCGCGCGGGGCCTGCTGGCGCTCTCGGAGCGGGACTACGACGCGGCCCGGGCCGCGTTTCGCAAGGTGGAGGGATTCGGCCAGGAGTGCCCGGACATGCACATGGGACTGGGGCTGGTGGCCCTCAAGGAAGGAGCGAGGGAAGAGGCCTACCGGCACTTTGACCGGGCGGTGGAGGAGGCTGCCCGCCCCATGCAGGCGCTTTACCGGATTGTGAGCTACTGCCTCTTCCACGGGATGCAGTCCGACGTGCACTCCTACGCCGCCGACCTGGTCGCCTCCGCCACCTCCGCGATTGCCGCCAATCCTACCGATCCCATGCTCTACGACAAGCGGGCGCTGGCCTACGAGATCCTGGGGGAGGAGGAACTGGAGCAGCGCGACCGCGCCACCGCCGCCAGTCTTTCCGATTGGTGGCCGCGGTAGACGCGGGCGCGGGATGAAGCGCGAGCGGCAGGCCCCCCTGAACGTGCGCCGCGCGGTGGCCGCGCTCGCGCTGGGACACGGGGTCAACGACCTCTACATGGGCTTTTCGCCGGCCTTGCTCCCGGCCCTGATGGACCGACTCCACCTCACCTATGGCGTGGTGGGATCGCTCGTCACCCTCGTCACGGTGTGGACCCACATCTCCCAGCCGCTCATCGGCTACGGGGCCGACCGCGTCGGGCGGCGCTACCTGGTGGTGCTGGGGCCGGTGATCTCGGCCGTGGCGATGTCGTGGCTGGGGCTGGTGGACAGCTACCAGGGATTGCTGCTGGCGCTGGTCATCGGGAGCATCGGCAACGCCATCTTCCACCCGGTGGGGGCCTCGCTGGTGGGCACCGTCTCCCGCGGCAGCGGCCACGCGATGGCCATCTTCAGCGCGGGGGGCAACATCGGCTTCGGGCTGGGATCACTGGTGATCGTGCTGGTGGTCGCGCACCTGGGTTTGGAGCGGACGTGGACGACGGTCGGGTTCGGCCTGGCCACGGCGGCCTTCATGTTCACCTCTCTGCCCCGCGGGGTGGAGGCCGCGGCCGCGCCGCGGGGCGAGCGGGCCGGGGCCGCGCGCCTGCACTGGCTGGGGCCGCTCCTCATCCTGTTCGTGGTGGTCGTGCTCCGGGCGGCGGAGAGCACGGTGATCACCACCTTCGTCCCGCTGCTGCTCCACGCGCGAGGCGCAAGTCTCACCCTGGGGGGATACGCGATATTCGCCTACTCGCTTGCGGGGGCGGCGGGGGGCATGCTTGCGGGGCCGCTGTCGGGCCGGCTTGGAACGCGGTGGGTGACGGTGCTCAGCCTTGCGGTGGCCGCGCCCGCGTTCTACCTCTTCCTGCACACCGGCGGGGCGGTGGCCGCCACGCTGTTCCTCATCGGCGGCGCGGCTCTGTTTGCGGCGCTGCCGGTCAACATCGTGATGGCCCAGCAACTGCTGCCGCGCCATGCGAGCACGGCCTCCGGGCTGGTGATGGGACTGGCGTGGGGGGTGGGCGCGATCAGCGCCAAGTTCGTGGGGAACGGGGCCGACCACCTGACGGCGTCGCTGGGCGAGGCCCTGGGCCTGCAGCGGGCCCTGGACTACTCCCTGCTCATGGTGGTGGCGGGCGCGGCGGCGGCGCTGCTGCTGCCCGACCTACGGCGCGCGCGACCGGCGTCAGAGGATGACGTCGCTGGTCAGTAACCGCGTCGCCCGCGGCTGCCACGCGTAGAGGGCCAGGCTCTCCTTCAGCGCGGCTGCGGCCTCTTCGTTCCGACCCAGGGCCTTGCGCGCGAGGCCGAGGAAGAAGGTTCGCTGGACCTCATCCAGCACCGACGGCTCTTGGAGGCGTTCGGCCAGCTCGGCCAGATCCTTCTCCGCCTCCTCGCCCCGCCCGACCTTGCGCAGGGCCAGCGCCCGGTAGACGGCGACGTCGGGCGTGCTCGTGCCGTAGAACTTGGCGAGTTCGTTGGTGAAGCGGGGGATCTCGGCGGTGGCCTGCTCCCAGTGCTTCTTGGCAGACTCCAGATCGCCGACCGCCTCGTAGCCGAGGCCGACGCACCAGTGGGAGCGGGCGTCGAGGCGGCGGGCGTGCCGGCCGATGCGCAGGTTCTTCGGGTACTCGAGGGCGCTCAGGAAGTCCTCCAGGGCGCCCGCCTGGTCACCGCGGTCGAACCGCTCGGACCCCCGGCCCAGGTTCACGTTCACCCACACCGTCCGCATCCCGAACTCGCCCTCCCAGCGGTGGAAGGTGTGGGTGCGCAGCTCTTCCCGCGCGCGCTCCCAATCGCCGAGGTCAAGGCACGCGTCTATCTGCGCGGCGGCGATGGTGCCGCGGCGCTGCACGTTGGGGATCGCGTCATCGAGGATCGCGAGCCTGATGTCCGGCGAGATGCGCCGCGCGCGGAAGACCTCGTTCAACTCCAGGTAGGGCCGGACATCGTCGGGGTGGAAGGAGACCGCGCGCCGCAGCCATTCCTCGGCCGCGGCGAGGTCGTCGGTCACCTGGCGCTGGGCCAGCCCCAGGTTGCGGAAGAGGATGTAGAAGTCGGTGAGGCCGGCGGAGGCGGCCTGCTCCCAGGCCGCCAGCCCTTCCTCGCGGCGGCCCTCCGCGTAGAGCAGGAGGCCGAGGTAGTAGGCCGCGCGGGCGTCGTTCGGCGCGGCCGCGCGCAGGGCGGGCTCGAGTTCCCAGTGGTAGGGGAAGACGTACTTGGGAGGGAGGGCAGCAGCCTGGCGGCGGTGCTCGGCGGCTGCCTCCGGGCACTCCTCCCAGAAGGCGAGGGCGTAGTGGACGATGGGATGGGCCGCGACGCCCTTCACGCGGTCCATTCCGAGGTGGAGCACATCTCGCGCTTCCTCCCGCATTCCCGCGGCCGCGTAGTCCATCGCCAGCTCGAGCCACACGTCGGCCTGCGCGGGCAGCATCTTGACCAGGGCCTTCACCTGCTGCTCGGCGAGGCGCGCCTTGCCGAGGGCGCGGGCACAGAAGTGGGTCTCCATCAGCACGAGGCGGTCGAGCGCACCGGTGGAGTTGAGGCCCTTGACCTCCTTCAGCGCGTCCGCGGCGCGACCGGCCCGACGGAGGGCGCCGGCGAGCAGGCAGCGCGCGCGGAGGTCGTCCACGGTGCAGCTATCTGCAGCCGAGAGGATCTCCACCGCGTGCGCCCACTCGCCCCGCGACATCGCCAACTGGCCCAGCTCGATGCGCGCGGCGTGAGCGAAGGCGGGATCGTGGGCGGCCTTCCACAGTTCCGGCTCCGCGCCGGAGGCGTCGCCTGAGCGAGAGAGGGCGATCCCGAGGTAGTAGGAGATGTCGGTGCGCCCGGGAGCGAGGGCGGCGGCGGCGGCCAGCATCTCCGCCGCTACCGCGGGCTGAGCCTTGACCTCCAGCCGTCCGAGCGCGAGTCGCGCCTCCACGCAGGCCGCGTCCTTGTCCAGGGCCTGCGCGTACCGCTCCTTCGCGCGCCCGGGCTCGTTGTGCTCTTCCGCGTCCACGGCCTGGCGGAGCAGGTCTCCCTCCGTCGGGGGATCGGAGGGCTTGGGGGCCTCGCGCAGCGGGATGGTGCGCGGGGGCTGGGCTTCCTGATAGCGGATGATCTCCGCGCCCGAAGGGTCGAGGACCGAAAGGACGAGTGGAGCCGCTGAGGTCACCGGCGCCTGGAAGTGCAGCGGCTGGTCGGGGGAGAGATCGCAGATGCGCTCCTGCATCAGGCTCGCGCCCGCGAGCAGCCGCACCCGCGCGCCGGGTATGGCGCGCGTCGCGAGCACGCCACAGTCGGCGGCGCCGTTCGCGGTGGCGAGGCGCACCGCGGCCTCCTTGTTCGCCCACGCGAACGTGCCCGTGCCCTTCACCGCGTACCAGCACTCGGTCCAGCGGAGGGTGTGGTGGGGCGGGAAGAGACGGTAGGTGCCCTGATCCACAAAGCGGCCGCTCTGAATCTCGCAGTACGGACCGTCGCCATCGCTGAGCACTCCGGACCAGGTACGGCCCTCCTCAGAGGTGCCCCAGGTGAACATCTTCTTGCCGAAGGACTCTTGGACATCGGCGACGTGGACGACCCCGAAGTCCAGGTCCTCGTAATAGACGCCGAAGAAGTCCTCCCACCCGTTCAGCACGAACACGTCGCACTGATGCTCGTAGGCGTCATAGGTGGCCATGTCCCGGCCCTCGGAGACGGGCCAGTCGTAATGTCCGCCCCAGGTGCGCACCCGGGTGCAAGGGTAGATCATGCGCATGCCAAAGCGCGCGGGCACCGCGGCGTTCGCCCAGAAGTAGTAGGGGTGGGGGAGGGCGGTGCGATTGGAGAGACGGATCTCGGTTTCGATCAGGCTCGATCCCGGGCGGAGGCGGAGGCCCACGGCCCAGGACATACGGAAGCGCTTCTCGACATCGCCCACCCACACCGTGGCGCTGCCGTCCCGCTCCCTCACCACGCGCCCATCTATCGGCGAGGCGGTGGAGACCGTATGGCCTTTGGGGAAGTTCCATTCGATGCCGCCGCTGAGCCACGCGCCCCGCAACGCGATGAGGCCGGGCTTGATCACGTGGTTGCGGTAGAAGATCTCCTGCCCGGTCTGCTTGTCCTGGGCGGAGTAGAGGTGGCCGCCCAACTGGGGGAGGACGATTACCTTCAGGTATTCGTTCTCCACCACCAGCGCGCGGTACTTCACCGGGCGGGCGACCTCCCCGATGTCGTCCATCATGGTGTAGGGGTAGACGTCCCAGTAGCCCTGGCGATGGAAGGTAGGGTTGGGGTCCTCGGGGCCGAGGACGTAGGTTGGTATCTGGATCGTTTCCTGGTATCCCTGAACAGCCACTGCGATCTCTCTTTCTCTCATTCGGCGGGGTCGGGAGACCCCGCCCTACAACAGACCCTTGATGAAGGCCAGGTTGCGCGCGGCGTTGGCGGCGGGGTCGTCGCCGGGCTCGGTCTCCAGCACCAGATAGCCGTCGAAGCCCACGCGCTTGAGGGCGGCGATGAGGGCGGGGAAGTCGAGCTTGCCCTGCCCCATCTCGGCGCGGATCTCCTTGACGTGGACCTGGAAGATGCGGTCGGCGAGCTTGGCGATCTGGTCGAGGTTGTCAAAGCCCTGAAAGGCGGCGTTGCCCACGTCGTAGTAGACGCCGAGGTCGGGGGAGCCGACCGCGTCCATGACGGCCTGCAATTGCTCGGCCGAACGGCCCTTGCGGCCCACGCTCTCCATCCCCACCCGCGCCCGGCAGCCCCAGCTATCGGCGAGGGCGGCGGTGAGGCCGTCGCGCCAGAGGGCGAAGGACTCCTCTTCGCTCTGCCCGGGGATCATGGGGAAGAGGATCACGCCTGCGCCCAGCTCGTCGCAGAAGCGGCGTGCGTCGGCGACGGCCTTTACGCCCTGTTCGTGCGTGGCCGGGTCGGTCATCAGGCCGGCGACATTGGCGAGACACACGGAGGCGATCTCGACGCCGGTGCGCTCGCGGCGCTCCCGAAGCGCGGCACGGCCCTCTTCGCTCCACACCTCGCTCCCGAGATAAGTCTCCGCCTTCACGTCCAGTTCCACGCCGTCGAAGCCAAGCCGCGCGGCTTCCTCGAACAACTCGGACCACGGCTTGGCCAGCACGCCGTCCATCGCACCGATCTTCATCACGACCTCCCTGGCAGCAGAGGAACGGCCCGCAGGTGCGTCCTGCGGCCGCATCCCCGCCAGTTTCTGAGGGGAGGGGCTATCCCCTTCACGTTGCAGAGAGTGGCCTGCATTTCGCGGGCCCGGCCCGCGCAGGACCCTCCTGGTGAAACAGCGAAGTGAAAGAAAGACAACCCTCTGGAGGGACGCATGTTCAGAGCCCGAGTTTCACTGGTGGTGATCCTGCTCGGCGTGCTCGCCGCGCGGCCCGCGCCCGCGGAGTCGCGCGCGGGCGAACTGCGGGGCGTGCGGTTCGAGAACGCCGCGGGCCGGGACTGGCCGGCCGTGATGCAGACGCTCAAAGGGAATGGCTTCAACGCGGTCTTTCCGGTGGTGGGCGCGGCCGGCGGCGCCCTGTATGTAAGCAAGCTGCTGCCGCTGGCCGACGGCGGGACGAAGGGCCGAGACGAACTGGCCGAAGCGCTCAAGGCGGCGAAACAGAACGGGATCGAGGTCCATGTGGGGTGGCGGAGTTGGAGCCTGCAGGGCGCGACGCCAAAGACCCTCAAGCAGTACGAGGACGATGGGCGGCTGATGCGGAGGGCCGACGGCCAGCAACTCAACTGGCTCTGTCCCTCCGAGCCGAAGAACCGCGCGCTGGAGAAGGGCGCGGTGCTGGAGCTGGTCCGCAGGTACGACATCGCCGGGATTCAGTTGGACACGCGCCTGCCGAGCGCGGAGGTCTGCTTCTGCGACACGTGCAAGGAGCAGTTTGGGAAGGACACGGGGCTCAAGATCGAGCAGTGGCCGGCCGACGTGACCAAGGGTGGGAAGTACGCGGATCGCTATGAGAACTGGCGCCAGGGACTGCAGACCTCACTGGTCAAGGAGATCAGCGCCGCGGCGCGTCAGGAGAAGCCGGCGCTGTTTGTCTCGGCAGCGGTCGGGGGCGACGTGGAGACGGCACGACGAGAGACCCTTCAGGATTGGCCGGCCTGGGTGGAGCAGGGGCTGGTGGACTTCATCTGCGTCGTGATCGATTTTCCGGACCGCCTCGCACAAGATATCGGCCTGGTGAAGGGCCGGGTCCCGGTCTACGCCGGGATCGGAGTCCCCGCGGCGAACGACCCGACCTCCCAGATTCTGCTGGTGGAGGGGAGCCGGGCGGCCGGGGCTGATGGCTTCAGCCTGGGTCTGCGCGGTGACCTGAACGAGTGCCTGCCGGCCCTCCGCGCCAACGTCACCGCGGCCGATCCGAATCCGATGCCGCACGGCGGGCCGCCGACCATCCTCGCGCTCTCGGGGCCGGCGCTGCTCGCGCCGGCGGGCTCGCACCGGGTGCAGGCCGGGAAGAAGCTGTCGGTGGAACTGCAGGTGGGGATGGAGGGGGAGGACCTCGCAGCAGACGACGGAGCCGCGGCCGCGGCCGACATCCTCCGCCAGGCCCGCAACGCGCGCCGGCCGGTGGGCGGGTTCGAACCAGAGAGCGGCGGGGACACGGCCCTGACCTCTCAGCTCTCCGGCCGGGCGGTGGCGGAGACGCCGGGCGGCAACGAACTGGTTACGCTCGGGGTGTTCACGGGCGGGATGACGGTGAAGAGCACGTTCAGCTTCGTCGCTCCGAAGGGTCCGTTCCGGGTGGCGATCTACGGCACCGCGCAGGATCCCGGGGGCGCGCCGCGCGGCTTCGTGGTGCGGAGCATGGTGTTCACCGGGGTGGAGGAGGCCCCGGCCCCGGTCGCAGAGACGACGCACGACAAGCTGTCGGCCTTGATGACCAAGTTCGTGAAGCAGGTCAAGCCGGAGGACGTGGCCGGCCTGAACCTGACCGCGCAGATCAGCATCACGGGGGGAGGCGGGGGCGAGTGGTGGGTCACCGCGAAGGAGGGGAAGGTGACGTCGGGCGAGGGGCTGAGCAAGAAGCCGGACCTCTCCATCTCCTGCTCGGCGGAGGACGCGCTCGCGCTCTCCCGCGGGGAGATGGACCCGAGCGCGCTGCTGGCGACGGGGCGGCTTAGTATCTCCGGGGACATCGGGCTGATGGCGAGGTTGATGCCGTTGCTGAAGAGGATGGCGGGGTAGGGGCTAGGGTTTAGGGTCTAGGGGCCAGGGAAGGGGGCAATTCGGGATTCCGGATTCCGGATTCGGGAGGGAGAGGCGGCCCGCGCGCGTCGTCATGCGTCGTCATTTCCGGGTTCTGGGGAACATTCGCGAATCGAAGAGGCGAAAGGCGAAGAGGCGAGAGGCGGAGGGGAAAGGGCCCAGAGGGAGGCGGCATGTGGCGAGCAAGCATGACGCGATATGACGCGATTTCCGGGTTTTGGAGAACATTCGCGAAGCGAGGGGGCGGAGCCGCGCTCGCGCGGTCAGTTCCAGCCCCGGGCCCCGGCACCCCGGCTCCGGGCCTTGGCGCGTGTCGCATGCGTCGCATGGGGACCGGTTTTGGAGAACATTTCGCGGGATTGCGCCCCGCGGCCCCAAACAAGTATGCGCTTTCATGGCTAGGGTGAACGCCGCAGAGGCAAAGGAATCGGGGTCTTGCCTGGGGGCGGGCGGTGCGAGAGGAGACGGCGATGGCTGACGCTGCGGACTACACGTACGCGGACATTGCGAAGATGATTGACCACTCGCTGCTCCAGCCGGCGACGTCGCGGGAGGAGTTGGAGCGGGGGTGCAGGCTGGCGCGGGAGTACGAGGTGGCGACGGTGTGCATCCTCCCGTACGCAGTGCCGCTGTGCGCGGAGATCCTCCGCGGCAGCACGGTGCGCGTCGGCACGACCATCGGGTTCCCGCACGGAGGGCACCACAGCGCGGTGAAGGTACTCGAGGCGCTGCATGCGCTCGGCGAGGGAGCCGTGGAGTTGGACATGGTGACGAACATCAGCGCGGTGGTGAGTGGGGACTGGGAACGCGTGCGCGAGGACATTGCCGCGGTGGTGGAGGCGGCGCACGATCGTAACGCGTGGGTGAAAGTGATCTTCGAGAACTGCTATCTGGACCGCGGGCAGAAGGTGAGGCTGTGCCGGATCTGTGGAGAAGTGGGCGCGGACTGGGTGAAGACCTCCACCGGCTACGGCACGGGCGGGGCGACGCTGGAGGACGTCAAGCTGATGCGCGAGCACTCCCCCGCGCGGGTGCAGGTGAAAGCGGCCGGCGGCATCCGCGATTTGGACACGCTGCTCCAGTACCGCGCGCTCGGCGTCACGCGTATCGGCGCGTCTCGGACGGCAGAGATCCTGGAGGAGTGCAAGCGGAGGGTGTAGGGCGGGGCCTCCGGACCCCGCCGCCGACGCCGTTCGCGCTACCAACCCTCCCGAGCGTTTCGCCAGACCATTCGCTCCTTGGCCTCGTCCGGCACGAACTGTGGCCAGGGGTCGAAAGCCGACTCGGGGATCTTGCGGGCGGCATAGGCGTTGTGCAGGAAATACCCAGCGCACTCGGGCCGACCGGGCCACCCGAGAACTCCTACGGCGCTGACCCGAGTGTTCTTGTTGAACTGGCACAGGACGTTCCGCTCTCGCACGTCCCGCCAAGGACCAACCGGGCCATCAGGCCCCATCCAGCATGTGAATTGCGGATCGCCGTAGAGTGCGTCGACGGCGTGGTGGTGCGAGATCCCTGGCCTCCAGCAATCGATGAGTAGGACGAGGTTGGTTCCCAGGGGATCGAGTTGCCCTCGCTTCCGCGCTCTGCTGATGGCTCTTCGCACGGCAGGTGCCGGACTTGGGAAGGACCCACTATACTTGCTGACACTCAGAGGCACGCCGCCTACCAACGTCTTCGCCTCCACGGTCAGCCTCACGCCACAGGCACAAGCCCGGAAGTCCGGCGTTGCGGTCCGCCCACGCCGAACATAGGTTAGGTCGACCCCCAACTGCGCCTCCAGGAAGTACGCCGCCATCAACTCGCCCGCCACCTGCAGGAACGCCCCACGATCCGACACCGCTTTCCTCAGCCGATGTCGGTAATGGTGCTGAACCTCGTCGCCGTGAAGCGCGGCCCGGCGGTACCACTCGGCCAGCGAAAGGCTGTAGCTGTTGGGGTGATCGTAGTGTTCTGTAAGCGTGCCAGCGATGCCGTCGTCGGCCATGCCATCCGACTCGACGCACCGGCCCTTCCTGAGCCTTTCCAGGTCGTCTTCCGAGAAGATATCGCCTAACGGGTGATGTGGCATTAACATCGCGAGAGCCCAATGTGCCCTGCCAACGGCCTCCCTTGCAGGAATTGATCCCTCGCGATGCGCTGCCCGAAGGGCAGGGCAGCGCGGCTCGGGATGACAGCAAGCTACAGTTTCCCCAACTGCTCCCTCAGGAACCGTGCGGCGGTGGCGATGTCTTTGGCGGGGTTGTCGCCCACCTCCCGCTCGATGGTGAGGAAGCCGGTATAACCGATCTCCTTGAGGGCCTTGAGGTACTTGGGCCAATCCACGTCGCCTTCGCCCAGGGGTACTTCGCCGCGGTTCGGGCCGGGGCGCACCCCGTCCTTGGCGTGAGTGTGGACGATGAAGTCGCCCAGATCGTAGGCCCCTTGCACCGCGTCGAACCCACCCATGGTGAGGTTGGCGGGGTCGTAGTTCGCCTTGATGGACTTGGTGCGGAGCGTCTTGAGGAACTTCGCGAGGTCCGCCCCTGACTCCGGCCCGGTCTCGGAGGCGAAGCAGACGCCGAGGCGGTCGCCGTGCGCGCCGATGTCCTCCAGGGCCGCGGCGGCGGTCTGCCACTGGGGCGAGTTCGGATCGTCCGGGATGCGGCCGATGTGGGAGGTGAGCACCTTCACCCCGAGGAGGGCGCAGAGGTCCATCATGCGCTTCGTCTTCGGCACGTCCTCGCCGAGGTGATCGGGCTTGACGAACCCGCGGCCGAGGTCACCGCACAAGGCCGAGATCTCCAAGCCCAGACGCGCGAGATTGGCGAGCAGGTCCTTGCGCTCGGCCTCGGTGGTCTTGTCCGGGTCAAGCTCTCCCACGGGGGTGTGGGGGTCATAGTAGGTAAGGTCGGTGGCCCAGATCTGCACCCCCTGGACGCCCAGGGCGGCGGCCGCCTCCAGGCTCTCCTTGAACGGCTTGCGGAACGACGTGGTCATGGCGCCGATCTTCATGGTGCTCTCCTTGAAATGGTCGGTGCTGTGTTCGGAGAGGAAGACAGGTTCCCCTGCACGACAAGGACCGCGGCCCGCCCGGCAGAAATGAGGAGGCGCGGGAGGACACGAGCCTATGCGTTACCGGGATCTCGGGAAGACGGGGCTGAAGGTCTCCGAAGTGGGGCTGGGGTGTGGGCCGCTGGGGGGCGATCCGAAGGTGGATTACCGGCCGCTGCTGGACCGCTCGCTGGAGCTGGGGGTCAACTTCTACGACACCGCGGACTTCTACGGCAGCTATCGCAGTGAGGAGTGGCTGGGGAAGGCCTTCGAGAAGAAGCGCGAGCAGGTGATCCTCGCCACGAAGTTCGGCACCATCCCCGGAGTGGGGAAGGACTGGAGCGTGGGGCACATGCAGAAGTGCCTGGCGGAGAGTCTGCGCCGCCTGCGCACAGATTACATTGACCTCTATCAGCTCCACAGTCCGAACGAAGCGATCTTGCCGAACCACGAGCTGCTCGAAGCCCTGCGGAAGCTCAAGCAGGAGGGCACGATCCGGTTTTACGGCATCTCCCTCGACGGCGGGCAGTTCTGCATAGACGCGATCCGCGAGTGGCAGCTCGACGCGGTGCAGATTCTCTTCAACCTGTTCAACCTCGAACCGGCGTGCAGCTTCCGCGCGTGCAGGGAGGCGGGCGTGGGGCTGATCATCAAAGCCCCGCTGGACTCGGGGATGCTCGGCGGGACGCTGACTTCGGAGAAGGCGATAGGGGAGGACGATCCGCGCGCGCGCTGGGGCGAAGAACGGACGGCGCAGCGGTCGAAGCTGATGAAGGCGATGGAGTTCCTCAGCAACGGAACAGGCCGCACCTGGTCGCAGGCCGCTCTTCAGTTCGTGCTCTCCTACGGCGCGGTGTCCACCGTGATCCCCGGCACCACCTCGATCCGGCACCTGGAGGAGAACGTCGCGGCCGCGGGCGGCCGGCTGACGAATGACGAGATGCGGCGGTTGCACGGGCTGATGGGAGGGGAGTTCGCGGAGATGAACCTCGGCTGGTAGGAGATCAGTGATGGCAGAGATCGTACTTCCGCAGGACAAGGGGTGGACGCGGCTGGGACCGGGCGGCGGGGGCGCCATGTTCGAACCGACGGTCAGTCCCCACGACCCGAAGACCGCGGTCATCACGTGCGACATGACGGGGCAGTACGTGACCCGGGACGCGGGGCGCACGTGGCACATGTGCACCGTGCGGACCAAGGTAGATACCTTCTGCTTCGACCCTGTGGACCCGGACCGCCTCTACGCGGGAGCGAACGCGCTCTATGCCACCGATGACTTCGGCAAGCACTGGTACATCGTCTGGCCCGGCGCGGACACGCCGCGGCAGACCATCCTGCGCGGTGACGAGGCCGGCGCGACCTACGTCGGCGGCAACTGGCCGCAGCGCCGCGTGAGCGCGCTGGCCATTGATCGTGCGAACAACGACCGCATCTTCGCCGGCCTCGCCGGGCGGGAGGAGGCGGAGGTCTACCTGACCGAAGACCGCGGCCGCTCCTGGCGCAAGCTCGCCTCTCTCCCCGGCGCGCGGGTGCACAAGCTGGCCATAGACCCGGCCTCGCCTCAGACCGTGTGGGCGATCGCCAGCGGCGGGGTGTTCCGCAGTGAGGACGGCGGCGCGACCTGGTCACCGGTCGCGGTGGAAGGGGCGGGGGCGGTGCTCGGGGGCGAAGTCGGGTTCGAGGCCGACCGCACGCGGCTCTACGTCGTCGCGGGGCCGCAGGGCGAGGGCCGCGCCGGCCTCTTCGTCTCCGATAACGGAGGCGCGTCGTGGTGGTTCGCCGGGGCGGGCGTGCAGTTGCAGTCCAGGATCGCGGTGAAGTCAGTGGGGATCTGCCGCGATCATCCCGAGATCGCCTACCTCGCCACCGGGACGAGCCGGCCCGGCCCAGGGGACCGGGCCTTGTTGAGCATCGGTATTGCGAAGAGCGCCGACGGCGGGAAGACGTGGACGTGGTCCTTCCGCGCGGGCGAGAAGCTCGAACACCGGTCGGGCGAGAGCGACTGGGAGGGCGAGTTCGAGGAGCCCGCGAACTTCGAGCTGGACTGGCTGAGCAAGTGTTACAGCACCTTTTGGGCCGACATTCCCTACGGCTTCGGCGTGGCGCCGACGAACCCGGACTACTGCTATGCCACCGACATGGGCCGCGCGATCATGACCGAGAACGGGGGGGCCACGTGGCGGGGGATGATCAATCGCTTCGACGAGCAGGGCGGAACGTATACCGCCGGCCTCGATGTCACCACCTGCTACGGCGTCCACTTTGATCCGCACCACGCCGGGGTCTCGTTCATCTCCTACACCGACATCGGGTTGTTCAAGAGCTTCAACGTGGACAAGAGCTGGCACCACCGTCTCAAGGGCGTGCCCCGGGGCTGGCACAACACCTGCTACTGGCTGGTCTTCGACCCGGAGGTGCCGGACAAGCTGTGGTCGGTGTGGTCGAGTGGCCACGACTATCCCCGCGTGAAGATGTATCGCGGCGGCAAGGCCTCTCGCTATCAGGGCGGCGTCGCGGTGAGCGAGGACAACGGCGAGACCTGGCGCAAGCAGATGGAGGGGATGCCGGAGGTCGGCTGCACGCAGATCGTGCTCGACCCGACCAGCTCGGCCGGGAAGCGCACGCTGTACGTGGTCGCGCATGGCCGCGGGGTGTACAAGTCCACCGACGACGGGGTCACCTGGACGTTGAAGAACAAGGGGCTGAGAGAGGACAACCTGAACGCCTGGTGGCTCTCAGGGGATCCGGCAGGGACGATGTACCTGCTGGTCACGCGCGACCTCGATGCGAACCAGAACTCGATTCCGGGCGGCGTGTACCGCACAACCGATGGGGCGGAGACGTGGGAGCGGATGGCGGTCTCGGAGGAGGCGGCTTTCCCCAACGACCTCTGCGTGCATCCCGCGGACCCGAAGACGCTCTACCTCGCGGCCTGGCCGGTGCGCTTGCCCGACCGCGTCTGTGAGGGCGGGGTGATGAAGAGCACGGACGGCGGCGCGAGCTGGCGGCGGCTGCCGTTCGTCGGGCGCTACGTCTACGCGCTGTTGATTGACCCGCGGGAGCCGGGTGTGGTCTACGCGACGACGTGGCACCACGGCGTCTTCCGCAGCGAGGACGGCGGGCAGACCTGGGCGCGGCTGGGCGGGGCGAACTTCGGCTGGCCGCACCGGCTGTTCCCCGATCCGAACGACCCGGCGATGCTCTACCTCACGACTTTCGGCGGGAGCGTCTGGCACGGACCGAAGCTGGGCACGCCCGGCGCCGGGCCGGACATCACGGACCTGCCGGCGGTGACGGAGGTGAGGCCGTAGGGCCCTGCCCCAGCTTCTGGACCTCCCGGCGTACGACCCACATGACCCCGAGGCCGATGGGCAGCCAGACGGGGAGGTACATGCCCAGCCAGATGGCGAAAGTGGCCAGTCCGCGGCCCGTGTCGCGCAGGGAGGCATAGGCCTGGCGCACCACCGCGCGGGCCTCCCACACCGGGCCGGTGGGCGGGGCCGGCGCGGGCTTGAAGTGAGGCCCGTCGAGTTGCACCTCGATGGTGGAGAGGGCGACGCGGTTCTCCAGGTATTGCATGCGGCCGGAGATGGTCTCAATCTCGCCGCGCACCCGCGACACTTCCTGTTCTACGGCGAGCAGGTCGGGGATCTTGCCGGCGTGCTGCATCAAGTCGAGCAGGCGCAATTCCTCCCGCTGAAGGTTGCGGCGCCGCGAGGCCAGGTCCACGTACTCCTGGGTCACTTCCTGGGCCTCGACTTTGCGCGACAGCAGCATCCCTAGCGCGGCGATCCGGTCGAGGGCGGCGTCCATGCCCACGTTGGGAAGGCGGACGACGACCGTTGCCCCGCTCCCCTCCGACTCTGCGTTCATCGTCGAGCTGGCGACATAGCCGCCGGCCCGCTGCGCGATGGCCGCCACCTCGGCATAGGCCCGGTTGACGTCCTTCACCTGCACGTGCAGCGTTGCCGCGCGAATCAGCATCGGGGAGGAGGGCCAGGGCGTGGCCTGGCTCTGGCCGCTGACAAGCCTGGTTTGGGGCTCGAAGCCGGCCGAATCGGTGGCCCGAGCGGCCTGAGCGGCAGGCGGGGCCGCGGGCGACTGCGTGCTCCCCGAGACCTGCAGCGCCTCCATGTGCGCCCGGCGCTGCGTTCCCATCTCTGACGCGTTCATCGTGGGCGCCCGCCCAGACGTCGCGCCCACGAGCCACACCAGCACGATCACGGCCAGTACCCCCAAGAGGAGGTTGAGGCGGCCCCGCGACTGCAAACGGCGAAACAACTCAGCCATGGCACTGACCTCCGTGTGATAGACGGTCACTTCTCTCTGTCCACTTAGACTGGTCCGGGCCGGGACAGGTTCCATGCCGCGCGCCAGCCGGCAATCCGAGGAGCAGGTTACGGGCCGCAGGGCGCCGAAAGTCAGTTCCCGCACGAGCCGCGGCCGTGCATCGGAGAGAGCGGCACATGAGCATCAACGTCGGCCTGATCGGGTGTGGGGGGATTGCGAAGGCGCATGCGGAGGCCTACCGCGCGGCGGGAGCCTCCATCGTGGCGGTCACAGACATTGAGCCCAAGGCGGCAAAGGCCTTCGCGAAGGAGTACGGGGCGGCCGTCTTCGCTGACGACCGGGCCTTGCTCGAGAGCGGGGCGGCGCAGGCCGTGAGCATCTGCACGCCGCCCGTGGCCCATGCCGACGCGGCCGTCCGGGCGCTGCAGGCGGGAGTGCACGTGCTGTGCGAGAAGCCGATGGCCTTCGACGTCGCGGGCGCGTACTGGATGCGCTATGCCGCGGCCCGCTCGAAGGCCTTGCTCATGCCCGCCTTCCGCCATCGCTTCCTCCCCGCGATCATCGCTTTCCGGGAACTGATGACCTCCGGAAGGATCGGCGACCCGGTGCTGTTCAATAACGTGTTCTGCGGCCCGGCCTTCAAGATGGAGAGCACCTGGTTCACGAAGAAGGCGATCGCCGGCGGGGGATCGGTGATGGACACGAGCAGCCACTCGGTGGACCTGTTCCGCTTCCTGGTGGGCGAGATCGTGGATCAGCACCTGGTGATGCATCGCCACTTCCAGACCACGGATGTCGAGGACGCCGGCATCCTGAGCGTGAAGGCGAGCAACGGCGCGATCGGGGCGATGCACTCGGCCTTCGTGGCCGGCAGCGGTGCGGCTTTCATTGACATCATTGGGACGAAGGGCCGGGTGCTCTACGACTACCTCGAGCCGACGGTGCTGCGGTGGCGGCTGACCAAACACGACGACTGGCGCACCGAGGCCGTGGCGGAGAGCTGGGGGTTCGAAGAGGAAGTGCGGCACTTCCTCGGCGCGGTGGCGGGCGAGCATCCGCTCGCCGTGACGCCGGACGACGGGGTGCGGGCGATGGAAGTGATCTGTACGGCCTACACCGAGAGACCCTGAGTGGAGAGCAGAGAGACCCTGAGTGGAGGGTGGAGTGAAGAAGATCGGGTTCATTGACTCCTACCTGGACGAGTGGCACGCGAACAACTACCCGAAGTGGATCCGGCAGAGCTCGCGAGCCGGCCAGTTCGAGGTGGCCCTGGCCTGGCAAGAGGTGGCACCGGAGGGGAAGAAGACGCTGGCGCAGTGGTGCGAGGCGCAGGGCGTGGGCGCGGCGGAGAGTCTCGAACAGGTGGTGGCGGAGTGCGATGGACTGGTTATCCTCGCGCCGGACGACCCGGAGCGACACGAGGGCTTGTGCGATCTGCCGCTGCGTTCCGGCAAGCCCGTGTTCGTGGACAAGACCTTCGCTCCCGATCTCGCCACTGCGCAGCGGCTCTTCGCGAAAGCGGAGAAGCACGGCACACCGCTCTACTCCTGCTCGGCCTTGCGCTATGTGGAGAGTCTGGAGAGCATCGTCGAGCAGCTTGCGGGCCGGCGCGCGGACTTCGTGGCCACGCGCGGCGGGGGCGACTGGCGCAACTACGCGGTGCACCACCTGGAACCGCTGGTGATGCTGCTGGGCACGGGGGCGCGGCGAGTGCTGCACGTGGGTAACCCGCTGGCGCGGTTCGTGGTCGTGGACTACCCGGACGGCCGGCGGGGCAGCGTCCTGCAGGCCGGGTTCGAGTTCGAGTTCAACGTCCGGTGCAGTGACAAGGCGCTGACAGTGAGCGACCTCGGGGACTTCTTCCCCCGCTTCATCGAGGGCATGCTGGCCTTCTTCGAGACCCGCGAGGCCCCGGTGCCGAAGGAGCAGACGCTGGAGATCATGGCCCTCATCGAGGCCGGGCGAAACGCGCTCGCCACCCCCGACACGTGGGTGGCGGTGCCGACGTAGCACGAGGTAGGAGGGCGAGGGGGAGGGTGAGGATGAGTCATCCCCAGACGAACGGGGAGATCGCCCCTTATTGGGCGCGCGGCGCCATCAGCAGGTTCGCAACCTCCTCTACGAAGCGAGTGTCGGTGTGCGTCACGTCTGCCCGGTCGTGATAGATCACGTGATCAGCGGCGGCCAGGCATCGGGTGACTACTTCCCTCAGCCTCCATCGCGCGGGGTCCGCCCGGTAGTCCGCTGGGGAGGGAGGGTCGGCCGAGAGGTGATCCACCACGATGAGATAGGCGCACTTGCTCGCCAGGTCCACGTAGGCGCGATGGATGGTCTCCACGAACGGGGTCTCGGCCTCGAGGGTCAGACCCCGGTGCCGGCCCGCCCATTGCTGCGCACACTCCTGAACGTAGACCCCCAAGCCGTCCAGCAGAACGGTTGGCATCTTCGGTCCACGACTCTCGATCGCGCACGTCGCAACCGACAGGTCATCCGTGATCTCAATGAGTTCCCAGTTCCTCGGCCGGCGCTGACCGTGTTTCCTGATCGTCTCTGCGTTCTCCAGCGTCCTGGGCAGTGTGCCGATGTAGACTTTCCTCCCCGGTAGCCGGAGGAAGATCTCCTCCCCCAGCTCTGACTTGCCGGACTTTGCCTCACCGAGGATCCACAGCACGCTCATCTTTCACCTCCGCGCAACAGCTCGCGGTTCGTCACTCGTCCGGCAGTCTGATCTTCCGGAACGTCGCGTAGAGCGCCAGGTCGTAGGCGATCTTCAGGCCGCCGGCGACGAAGAAGGGGGCGCTCAGGAGTGCCACTACGCCCAGCATCCATCCGGCGATGACCGGGGAGAGCGACGCGCCCACGGTGCGAGCCACCCCGGTCACGCCTCCCGCCGCGGAACGCTCCTCGGGGCTCACCGCGGCCATGGTGTAGGACTGGCGGGTGGGGACGTCCATCTGGGAGATGCTGAAACGCAGCAGCAGCACCGCGATGGCCAGGGGCAGACTGGGCATGAGCGGTATCAGGAGGAGCAGCACATTCGAGGGCAGGTGGGTGAAGACCATGGTATGGAGGAGGCCAAAGCGGCGGGCCAGCCGCGCCGCGCTCAGCGCCGAAATCGCGGCGAGCACGTTGGCGCCGAAGAAGATGCTCCCCAACACCCCCGCCTCTACCCCGAAGCGCACGTGGAACCAGTAGGCCACCAGGGTTTGCATCACGAAGCCACCCGCGAACGCGTCCACCGCGAAGAGGCTGGAGAGCTTGAGCACCATTCCGCGGGAGCGCCCCAGCCCAAAGCGGGGCCGGGAAGCCGGGGCCGGCCCGTCTCCCACCTCCACCTTCTGGGAGACCTGCGAGAAGAGGGCGACGAGCGCCAGCCCGGTGGCGGCATAGGCCACCACCGCCGCTTGGTAGCTCGCGAGCTGCGTGGCGCCAGCGCGGTGCACCAGTTGGGTGAGGAGCCCGCCGGTGAGCGCCCCGATGGCGGTGGCCAGAGACCCGGCGAGGTTGTACCAGGCGAAGAGATGGGTGCGGTCATGGCCCCGGGCGGCCTGTGCGAGGGCCGCCTGCTCTACCGCCAGAAAGGGGCCGACTTCATTGCCGCTGGGGCTGAGCACGCCCACGGTCGCGGCCACCAGGAGCAGCAGGAAGTTGCCGGTGACGGCAAAGACCACGCCGGCGAGTACCACCAGCCCCGCGCCCATCAGCAGCGTCACCCGCCGTCCGACTCGGTCCGCCGCCGTGGTAAGCCACAGGGAGATGGCGGTGTCACCCACCAGCGTGAGGGTGAGCAACAGCCCGATGTGCGGGGTGCTCAGCCCGCGCTCGGCGAGGTAGAGGACGAGGACGACTGAGAGCAGGCCGTAGCCGAACATGCGGACGGTGCGCGCCGCAAAGAGCAGGCGTCTATCGCGAAGGGCAGAAGGATCGCTCACAGTGGCCCTTACTCTCACGCGGGGCGCGGGAATTCCTGCTCGGAGCTAGAAGCTGACGGTAAGAGGAGAACAGATATGAAGTGGGTGACGCGAGAGCGCGCGAAGGTTGATCGAGTGGCCTGTCCCTGGCTGATCAAGAAGTTTGTGGACAAGGAGGCGGAGTTTCTCTACGTCCCCGGCGACCAGATACTGTCGGTGGCGGAGCGAGAGGGAGCGACTCCGTTCGATGCCCCCGGCGCGGAACTCGGTCATCACGGCGACAAGTGCAGCTTCGAGGCGATCATCGAGAAGTACAAGCTGGCCGATCCTGCCCTCCACCTTCTTGCCCAGATCGTGAACGGAGCGGATGTCAGACCCGAGGTCTACGGGCGCCCGGAGGGACCCGGCCTCAACGCCGTTGCGGAGGGGTTCCGGCGCTTGGGCTTCAGGGACGACCACGAGATGCTGGAGCGGGAGTCTATCGTCTACGACGCGCTCTACGCGTACTGCCGGACGCAGGTTGGAGGGTGAGGCATGTCCAAGCAGCCGCGTCCCAGCAGTTCCTGGGCGATTGTCGTCCGCGTCGCCTATGACAACAAGGTCGGCCGCCTCGGGAAGCTGACCTCGGCCATCGGGCGCGTCGGCGGCGACATCGGGGCCGTGGACCTAGTCGAGACTGGCCCTCATGGGATCGTTCGCGACCTCACCATCAACGCCCGCGATGAAGCTCACGAACGCGAGATCCTGCGGGCCATCAAGGACCTCGCGTGGGTGCGGGTCATCTCCACGCACGACCGCACCTTCCTGGCCCACCGCGGCGGGAAGATCGAGGTGGTGAGCAAGAGTCCCATCCGCACCCGGGACGACCTCTCCCTCGTCTACACCCCCGGCGTCGCGCGGGTGAGCGAGGCGATCCACGAGGACCCCGGCCGCGCGTGCACGCTCACGCTGAAGTGCAACTGCGTGGGGATCGTGACTGATGGGAGCGCGGTGCTGGGCCTGGGTGACGTGGGTCCGCTCGCGGCGCTGCCCGTAATGGAGGGCAAGGCGGCCCTGTTCAAGGAGTTCGGCGGCGTGGACGCGTTCCCGCTCTGCCTGGACGAGCGCGACCCGGAGAAGCTCGCGAGCATCGTGAAAGCGCTCTCTCCCACGTTCGGGGCGATCAACCTGGAGGACGTCGCCGCGCCGCGCTGTTTCGAGGTGGAGGAGCGGCTGCGCGCGATCCTCGATATCCCCGTGTTCCACGATGACCAGTACGGCACCGCGGTGGTGGTGCTGGCGGCGCTGCTGAACGCCCTGAAGCTGGTGGGCAAGAAGCTCCGCGACGTGAAGATCGTCATCTCCGGCGCGGGCGCGGCCGGCACGGGGGTGGCAAAGCTGCTGCTGCGCGCGGGGGCGAAGCACATTGTGATTGGCGATACCCGCGGCCTCATCTACCAGGGCCGCGCGGCGAACATGACGCGCATGAAGGAGTGGCTGGGGAAGCACACCAATCCGGAGCGCCGGCGCGGTCCGCTCTCCCGCGCCCTGACCGGGGCCGATGTCTTCATCGGGGTTTCCACTCCCGGCGCGGTCAGCCTCGCCTCGGTCAAGCGCATGGCCCGTGGGGCGATCGTCTTCGCGCTTGCCAACCCAATTCCCGAGGTGATGCCCGAGGCTGTCGAGGGGAGCGCGCGGGTGATTGCCACGGGCCGGTCGGACTACGCGAACCAGATCAACAACGTGCTCTGCTTCCCCGGGATGCTGCGCGGGGTGCTCGACGCGCGGGCGAACCAGGTGACGCCCCACATGCTCCTGGCGGCGGCGCGCGCCCTGGCGGGAGTCGTGAGCGCCTCCGATCTGCACGAGGACTACATCATCCCCTCGGTCTTCGACCGGCGCGTCGTGACCGCCGTCGCCCAGGCGGTGGCCAGAGAGGCGACGCGCCGCGGCGGTTAGGCCTGCTACCAGTCCCCTACCGACCCGTCCTCATGCCGGAGCTGTGGCGTTTCCCACGCGCCGTCATCCACCCTGGCCGCCACGGCCTCCTCGTCCAGCTCGCACCCGAGCCCCGGCCCCTCGGGCACGGTCAGGGAGCCGTCCACCAGCACGAAGGGCTTCTTCAGATACCCCTCGCCCAGGCTCGCGAACTCCTGGATCAGGAAGTTGGGAATGCAGGCGTCGAGCTGTAGACAGGCGGCCAGGGCGATGGGCCCGAGCGGACAGTGCGGGGCGACGGCCGCGAAGGAGCACTCCGCCATCGCCGCGATCTTCTTGCACTCCAGGATCCCGCCGGCGTGGGACACGTCCGGCTGCAGCACGGCCGCCGCCCCCTTCTCCAGCACCTCCCGGAAGGCCCACTTGGTGAACAACCGCTCACCGGTCGCGATGGGGATGGAGGTACTGCGCGCCACCCGCGCCAGTTCGTCCACGTTCTCGGGGAGGACCGGCTCCTCGATGAACATCGGGTAGTACGGCTCGAGCGCCTTCGCGAGGCGGATGGACATCGCCGGGCTGGAGCGGCCGTGGAAGTCTATCGCGATGTCCACCCCCGGCCCGACGGCCTGGCGTATCGCGGCGAAGTGCGACTCCGCGAGCTGGACGTAGGCGAGCGTGTCCACCGTCTGAATCGGGGCCCGCGGCAGGGCCGTCTTCACCGCGGTGAACCCCTGGGCGACGGCCGCCTTCGCCTGCGCGGGCGCGGTCTTGGGGTCGTCCCCGCAGTGGCCGTAGAGGCGCACCCGAGTGCGCGTCGGCCCGCCCAGCAGCCGGTACACCGGCTGCCCGAGCCACTTGCCGGTGATGTCCCACATGGCCTGCTCGATCCCGGAGAGCGCGCTGGTGAGGATGGGCCCACCGCGGTAGAACGGCCCCCGATAGATCGCCTGCCAGTGATGCTCGATCAGCCGCGGGTCCTGCCCGATGAGAGAGCGCCCGATCTCCTGCACAGCCGCGGCCACGGTCTGCGCCCGGCCCTCCAGGATCGGCTCTCCCAGTCCGACGAGGCCCTCGTCCGTGTGCATCTTCAGGAAGAGCCACCGGGGTGCGACGAAGAACGTCTCGAGTCTGGTGATCTTCATCTCGCTTACCTCGCGTCTACGTCACCGCCCACACGCTCGACGGTTGCTTGGGGAACAGCACCCGGAGCAGCACTCGCGCCTCGTTGCTGCACGGATAGCACTCCGGACTGGTCTGCCGCAAGTCCTCCATCGTGTGCTGGCCGAACAGCAGGTGCAGGAAGGTCCCGCCGCGGAAGCAGGCCGACTCGCCCCCCTCGCTCGGCGACCACGGTTCCGAGGTAACCAGCTTGCCCTTCCGAAAGCCCAGCCGCAGCCCATCGCGGAAGAAGCTCAGTTTCAGGTCGCCGGACCAGCCGACGGCGACGGACTTCGCCAACCGTTCTTCGAGCACCGGCGCGAGCAGGCGCACGAACCCCGGGAGGTCGGGCACGCGGAGGTAGAACGCGTATGGATCGTTTCCCCACTTCAGGAAGTCCGGCATCGCCTCATAGGCGACGTGGTGGGTGCCCAGCTTGAAGCTGATCCACTCGAACTCCGCTTTATCCCGGGCCGCGTACTCGGCCCCGGTCGCGGCCAGGTAGCGCAGCACCGCCGGCGTCACGGCGAGCCAATTCGTTCCCGGCTTGAGTTCGTACACCGTCACCGACAGCATGTTGCCCCAGCGCAACTCGTTGCCGTGCACGAGCAGGCCCGCGCGCACGCCGTGCGGCGTCTCGATGACGCAGCACTGCTCTTCCTTGCTGCGATCCCCCAGGTAGTACCGCCACAGCGCGGGCGAGATGACACTCGACACCAGGGAGCGGGTCATCCCCTGCGCGTAGACGCGGCCCATGAAGGGTACATCGGCGGGCACCGCGGGGCGCACTCGATAGGGCTCCTCCGCGCCCTCCGCGAGCTTGGGTACTCGGGAGCGGTGGCCGCGGCGATCCGCCTCCAGCTCCAGCGCCATCTCGTAACCGAACTGGCGGTAGAAGTTGGGAATGCCGGTGACCGCCTGCAGCACGTGCCCGCGCTGCGCGCTCCACCCGTGGACCACCTCAAACTGGGCGCGGATCAGGCCCCGCCTGCGGTAGGCCCGGTCAGTGCCGACCAGCTCCGGCCGCCCGATGGGGAACTCCACTCCTCCATAGGACCAGCGCTGCGAGAACAAGTTGAGCGAAGAGACGATCTGTCCCGTACGCGTGTCTTCGACGATGGTGAAGTCGCGGGGCTTGAACGTCGGATGCTTGCCCGTCATCAGGTCCCGGGTCGAGCCAATGATGAACTGGCTCGGCTGCTCCGGGCTGCCGTGCGTCCGGCCGTTGAACTGCGCCAAGGCCTCCGCGTCCTCCGGGGCCGCGCGCCGCAGCACTAGTCCATCGCCGAGGTCGCGAATGATTCTGCACACCGTCTTCGCCATGCCGTCTCCCCATGAAGGACGCGCCTGCCTTGCACCATGCTCGATGGCGTGAGGCAGGCGCGCCGTGGGCTGAGGTCGCGTTGGTCCTGCAACTGCGTCTGGTTTTGTTGCCGGTCAGCCGCGGTGAGTGTATCCCAGGGGGTGGGCCCTGTCAATCACGTGTCTCTGCCCTCCGCTGGTCCCCACCCCACGCGCCTTGCCCGCGGCTGCTAACGACGTGCCCGCATGCGCTATACCCCATTGACCCGCTAGGAGCGCCCGAGCCGCGGGGCGAAGGCTGAGAGGGGTGACAGGAAACGTGTTTGTGGCCGAACCCGTCGTGCACAGAGAGGATATCGTCGCCGAGTTGCGTCGCCTCGGGATCGCCGCGGGGGACATGCTGATCGCGCACACTTCGTTGCGCGCGTTCGGCTGGGTGGAGGGAGGCGCGGAGGCGGTGGTGCAGGCGCTGCTCGACACGGTCGGCCCGACCGGCACCGTCATGGTCCCCACCTTCAACCACGGACGCGTTCGCGTCTTCGACCCCGAGGAGACGCCCTCGCACAACGGCGCGGTGACCGAGGCCCTGCGTCGGCGGCCGGAGGCGGTCCGCAGTCTCCATCCCAGCCACGCGTACGCCGCCGTCGGCGGGCGGGCGGAGGAGCTGACCGCGGGCAACCTCGAGGTGGGCACCTTCGATCCGCGTTCCCCGCTGGGCAAGCTCGCCGCGGCGGGCGGCTGGGTGGTGCTCCTCGGTGTGGGCATGCACGCTAACACCTGTGTCCACATCGGCCAGGCCACCGCGCGGGTGCACTGCCTCGGTTATGAGAGAGAGCGTTCCCTCCTTTGCCTGGACGGGGAAGTGAGAGAGGTGCTGACGACTCTCTGGCGGGGCCGGGGCCGGTGTTGGGTCGAGGGGGGCCCGGTGGAAGAGCGCCTGCGCGGCGCGGACATGATCCGCGACGGCCAGATCGGAAACGCCGAGGTGCATCTCATGCGCGCCTCGGACGTGGTGAAGACCACGGTGGCGCTGTGCGGCGAAGTGTGTCCTCAGTGCCCGGTCCAGCCGGACTGGCGCAGCCCCCGTGCGATCGCCCCGTAGCCCGGCCGCCGCTCCCGGAAGAGTTTGTGCGTCGCCTTGGGCGTCTTGTAGCAAACACCTTCCATTCCGGCACATGAACCGCCTGCTCCCACGAGATTGTTCGGCTGCGGTACCGTCTGCGCGCCGGGAGGGGAGTAGAGTAGACGGGCGCGGTGATCAATCTCTCAGCCCACCGGCACGGGGACACCTAGCGGATGCGCGGGACACTGGTCATCTCCCTCGACTTCGAGATGTACTGGGGCATGCTCGATCGGGTGCCGCTCGACTCCTATCGGGACACGCTGCTCGGAACGCGCCGGGCCATCCCCGGCCTGCTCGACCTCTTTCGGGAGTTCGAGATCCACGCCACCTGGGCCACCGTTGGCTTCCTCTTCTTTCCCACCCGGCAGGCGCTGGCGCGCGGCCTTCCTCAGGCCCGGCCCACCTATGGGACAACCGATTTCTCTCCCTACGAGTACATGTCGAGACTGGGCCCCGATGAGGAACGGGACCCCTTCCACTTCGCCGCCTCCCTCGTCGACCTGATCGGCGACGCGCCCCACCAGGAGGTCGCCAGTCACACGTTCTGCCACTACTACTGCCTCCGGGACGGGCAGGACCCCGAGGCCTTCCGCGCGGATGTCCGGGCCACCGCCGCCGCGGCCGCGCGGCACGGGGTCGTCCTGGAAAGCATCGTCTTCCCCCGCAACCAGTTGAACGAAACCTACTTCGAGATCCTGCAAGAGGCCGGCATCCGCGCCTACCGCGGCAAAGAACGGCGCTGGTGGAGCGGGGCGCGGGAGGGGAGGCTCCCTCTCCTCCTGGTGCGCGCCCTTCGCCTCGCCGACTCCTACCTCCCCATCTCATCGAGCGCCTGCTATGCGCCGGAGGCTGTGGAGATGCACGGGCCCCTCAACCTGTGGGCCAGTCGCTACCTGCGCCCGGGCTCGGGGGGGCTGTTGGAGCGGCTCCGCCGGCGGCGGGTAAGAGGGGAGATGACCCGCGCCGCGCACACGGGTCGCATCTATCATCTCTGGTGGCATCCGGAGAACTTCGGCCGGTCCCCGGAACGGAATCTGGCCGCGCTGCGGGACCTGCTCGCCCACTTCCACTCCCTTCGCACGCGTTGGGGGATGGAGAGCCTGACCATGGGTGAACTCGCGCGCCGCCTCACGGCCGGCCAGGGCGCCGCGTGCGAGGCCGCGCCCGAAAGCGCCGTCGCCCTGTCCGCCAGGTAGGTTGGGCCCAGCAGGACCCTCCCCCCACCGACAGCGAAGTAACCCCTGCCGCGCGGTTCCCCCGACCTCAGGCCGCGCCCCGGAGGCTGGCGATGGACACTCAGAGCCGGAGGCTGATCTGCCACGGTCCCCTGCGCGACCTGGCCGAGTTTCGCGCGTTTTCGGAACTCGTCTCCCGCCTGCGGCCCCACGGCCAGGTGCTGGTCAACGTGGCCGCGGTCTCCGACAAGGCGTGGTTCGAACTGCCCGAGGGAGGCAGCCCGTGGCACGAATATGCCTCCTATAACCCCGTGCTCTTCAAGTTCTTCCCCCATCCCAAGATCGCGCCCCACCTGCCCGCCCAGTGGGTGGCGCGGAACCGCGAGCTGCTGCTCGCGAAGGCGGCGATCCTGCGGGAGCTGGGACTGGGCGCCGCCTTCTGGGGCTATGAGATCGCCTTTCTGCCGGAATCCTTCTTCGTGGAACACCCGCATCTGCGCGGCCCGCGCATGGACCACCCGCGCCGCAGCCGAAAGGAGGCCTTCGCCTTCTGTCCCGACCTCGACGAAACGCGGGAGATGACCGAGTGGATGATGGCCGAGCTGAAGCGGAACGTGCCGGAACTGGCCGCCTACATCTGGCGCACGAACGATGCCGGCGGCGGGCTGTGCTGGGCGGCCGCGCAGTACAGCGGCCCCAACGGGCCGCGCCACTGCGCCCACCTCACCGCGGGGGAACGCGTCCGCGACCTCGTAGAGACGCTGCAACGGGGGGCGAGAGACGGCGGCGGGGAGGTCACCATCCACATTGACGGCAGCAACTTCTGGCACCGGGAGGACGAGCTAGTCGCGCGCCTGCTGCCGGAGCGCACCTTCTTCTATCAGGTGGACCGCTCCGTCACCCACCTCAGCACCGGGCTGCACGCGTTCTACCCCATCCGGGGGCTGTTCGACCCGCTGGCCGTCCTCTCGCAGACCGAACGCCTGCTCGATCCGCAGGTGAGAGTCGTGGTGATGGACTTCCGCTGCATGTACGAGCGGGACAGTGAGCCGTTGGAGGCGGTTGCCAAAGTCATCGAGATCGCGGAGGCCACGGTGGGCGCCGCCCCGCACGGCACCCGCGCCCGTCTCAACGTGCTGCACGACCTGTGCACGCGCTGGGCCGGAACCGAGGGGGCCGAAGCCCTGTTCGAGGCGTTCCACGCCTGGCACGAGGCCCTTCGCATGCAGCGCGGGGCCGCCCCTGAGTTCCAGCCGCACTACCACGCCGCCTCCATGCGGTACCTGACGCGCCCCTTGCTCATCTCGCCCGAGGCGCTCGACTGGGAAGAGGAGGACTACTTCCTGCCTCACATCTTCAACCCTCACCTCGCCGAAGCGCGGGACGACTATATAGACTTTCACGGGAGTCGCATGGACCTGGGTCGCGGCGAGCACCTCTCCCTCCCCGCGGTCCGTCGGGCCATCGCCGAGGCGCGGCGCGTCGCGGGCGTGCTGGAGGGGATGGAGGAGGCGCCCGAGCGGGAATGGCTCCGGCGCTTCGCTTCCGCCCTCCGGGTGTGGGCCAGCATCATGCGCTCCTGTCACAACTTCTACTTCGGCCAGGTGATCCGCGATCGCAATCGCGCCGCCCTCCATTCCGAGCCGCACCTCGCGCCGAAAGTGGAGACCTGGACCGGCGACGTCGATCTGCTCGCCTGGAACGAGTTGATGCGCGACGAGCTGGACAACACCACCGAGTTGCTCGCGCTGCTCGAGGAGCGGGGTCTGGAGGCGATCTCGGTGGCGCCGGATGCCGCCCATGAGGACACCTTCTACCTCGGCCCCGACCTCCTCGCCCAACTCCGCACCAAGGCGCGCCTGATGCGCGAACATTGGCTGGATGGAGAGAAATGGCTTTCCAGTCCACATAAGTGAGCGCGCGGGAGTCGCGGCTTGCATTCAGGCCTTCGCTAGCCTTCGTTTGACGGTGCGCCGGGCCCCCGTGTATAATCAGTCGCCGTGCACGTGAGCTGGGGCCATAGCCGTCCCCTCCGATGCCGGGTCGCGGCGAACGCGGCCTGGTGTTGTTTGTGTCTGGCCCTTGCGCTGTTCGCCGGGCCCGCCTGGTCCGCGGGCCAGGACACCATCACGCTCAAGGTCGCCCGCCTTCCCCTGAAGGAGAATCGGGACGTCACCAGCCGCGCCGAATGGGCCATCGTGGAGCGGTTCCTGGAACTGCATCCCAACATCCGCCTGGAAGTGTTCCGCGGCATGGAGGTTCCCGGTCTCCCCATGGTCGGACCCTCCATGGCCATGGCCGGCGGGGTGGCCCCGGACGTCATCTACGTCAACTTCCGCATCTCCGATTCCTACATCCAGCAGCAGTTCCTCTACCCGCTGGACGAGTACATGGAGCAGTGGGCCAAGGAGGAGAACCTCAACGAGCGCATCAACCCGGCCGTCTGGCCGGTCATCAAGCGTCCGGGGCGAGATGGGAAGACCCACGTCTGGTCCCTTCCGTACACCACGTACGTGATGACGCTGGTCTACCGCAAGGACCTCTTCCGGCAGGCCGGCCTCGACCCCGACCGGCCCCCCAAGGACTGGAACGAGCTGTATCAGTACGCCAAGAAGCTGACCATCCCCGAGAAGGGGCAGTACGGCATGAACCTCATCGGGGGCCCGGCCGCCGGGTGGTACTTCATCAACTTCCTCTGGTCGGCCGGCGGGGACGCCGTGCGGCAGGACAAGGACGGCGAGTGGCGCGCCTGCTTCAACGATGCGGGCGCGGTGGAGGCCCTCAGGTTCTACCAGAAAATGACCCGGGCCGAATGGACTCGCAACGGCAAGACGCAGCGCGGCGTCGTGTACCGGGTGAGCGACGAGAGCGACTACACGAAGTGGAATCTCGGCCAGCTCGCGATGAACCTCAACTACCTGTCCGACGAGTTGATGGCGAACCTGGACCCCAATCTCGTGGGCGTGGCCCCGCTGCCGCTCGGGCCCACCGGCAAGCGCGGCAACGAACTGAACTGCGCCATGTGGGGCATTAACTCTCAGACCAAGGACAAGCGCGTCCGCGACGCCGCCTGGGAGTACATCAAGTTCTGGGCCAGCGATGAGGCGCAGCGCCTCAGAGCCAAGGTGTACGTCGAGAACGGCTACGCGAAGTTCATCGCCCCCCACTACCTGCGCAAGTTCGGTTACGAGCGCTACCTGCGGGAAGTGCCCAAGGGATGGGAAGCGACCCTCCAGGAAGCGCTGAAGTCAGGCCGCCCCGAGCCCTATGGCCGCAATTGCGAGATGATCTACGCGGAGATGACGCCTCCCCTGGACGCGGTGGCTCTTTCCGATCGGACCGACTACCAGGAGCTTCTCGACCGCGCCGTGCAGCATGCCAATGAGCGCATGATCGGCCACCTTCCGCCGGACGTGCGGGCCTTCCGGAACCGGGTCGCCACGGTCATCGTGCTGGTGGTGGCGGTGCTCTTCCTGTTCCTGCTCCGCCTCGTCTTCCGCTCCTTCTCCGCCGACGTGGCGAAGCAGCAACTCGACGCGGAAAGCGCGCGTTCCCGCTTGCTGCGCCACTGGAAGAAGACGTGGCCGGCCTACGCCATCCTCTGCCCCGCACTCATCTCCGTCTTCTTGTGGCAGTACTACCCCCTCGCCCGCGGTTCGGTGATGAGCTTCCAGGACTACCGTCTGATCGGGCCCAGCAAGTGGGTGTGGCTGCAGAACTTCAGCAACGTGCTCTTCGAACCGCGCTTCTGGCGCGCCATGTACAACAGCGGGAAGTACGCAGCCCTCGCCCTGGGGCTCGGCTTCGGGGCTCCCATCCTGCTCGCCCTTATGCTCCACGAAGTGCCCCGCGGCAAGATCCTCTTCCGCACCCTCTACTACCTGCCCGCCGCTACCACCGCGCTCGTCACCATGCTCCTGTGGAAGCAGTTCTACGATCCGGGGGAATCAGGGGTCCTGAACCAGTTGCTGGCCGCGCTGCATCTGCCCGCGCAGACCTGGCTGAACAACCCCCACCTGGCCATGATCTCGGTCATCATTCCCGGCATTTGGGCCGGCATGGGACCGGGATGTATCATCTACCTGGCCGCGCTCAAGAGCATTCCGGAGGAGTACTACGAAGCGGCCGACCTGGACGGGGCCGGCATCTGGCACAAGATCCGCTATATCACCCTGCCCTACCTCAAACCGCTCATCATCATCAACTTCGTGGGTGCGTTCATCGCGGCCTTCCGTTCGTTCGACGCGGTCTTCGCCATGACCGGTGGCGGCCCGCTCCTGGCCACGCACGTCGCCGGCCTGGAGATCTGGCTCAACGCCTTCCTCTACCTCAACTTCGGGTACGCGGTGTCGGCCGCGTGGATTCTGGGTTCGCTGCTGGTGGGCTTCACCGTGTGGCAGCTCCGCATCCTCTCTCGGATCCAGTTCAAGACGGCGGAGGCCTAGGCGATGCCCATCCTCTCCACCGTCGGACGCAAAGCCCGCCGGATGCGCGTCATCCTTGCCACGCTCTATGTGGTGCTGATCCTCGGTTCCCTGACCATGGTCTATCCCTTCCTGCTCATGATCAGCAACTCGTTCGCCAGCTACGTGGACCGCAACGACTTCCGCATCATCCCCCTGTACTGGCACAACGACGAGATGCTCTTCCGCAAGTACGTCGAGGCCAAGTACAACGAGAACGTCAACTACTGGAACCAGTTCCTGGGCCGCAACGACGCGACGTTCGCCGACCTGAAGAAGCCCGCGCCGGTCAACGCGCGCGCAGTGGCCGACTGGCAGGAGTTCACCCGCAGCCTGAAGCCCGAGTACACCGACCTGGCCAATCAGGACCAGGTCTCCCACATCACCCCGGAATGCCTCTACCGGTATCGCGTGTTTCTGCAGACCCGTTTCAAGGGCGACTGCGAGGCGATGAACCGGTTGTATGAGGAAGCGCATGACGGGTGGGGGGATGGCTCAATCACCCTCCCCGCCGATCGCCTGGAGGAGCGACAGACTCGGATTCTGGACACCCCGAAGTATCGGGACTTCCTCCGGTTCAAGCAGGGCCTGCTGGCCCGCTATCGCATTCCCGTGGGCATGGACGGCACGTGGTGGACCTGGCTGGGTTCCCAGTATGGGAATGAGTTGAAGACCATCTCCGCCCGCCACGGCCTCGCCTACGCTTCCGCCGCCGACGTGCACCTTGCCGAGCGCCTCCCGGCGACTCCGAACCTGGCCGAGGACTGGGTTCGGTACGTGCGCCGGGAGATCCCCTTCCATTACCTCGAACTCGACCCCGCCGCGGCCCCCGCCTTTCGCCGGGCCCTCCAGCAGCGGTACGGCACCGCTGACGGCCTCAACCGCGCCTACAAGTCCGGGTATGCGGACTGGTCGCAGGTTCCGTTCTCCCCCTCGGTGCCCCGGGACGAGACCCGCCGCCTGGACTGGACCGACTTCGTCCTCGGCGCGGCGCCGCCCCAGTACTTCCGTCTCCGCACCCCCGAGGTGCTCTATCACGAGTCACTCGCCCGGAAGTACGGCTCCGTCGCCGCCGTCAACCAGGCCTACGGCACTCACTATCCCTCCTTCGCCGCGGTGAACCCGCCCCGCTACGAAAGCGAGTGGGTGGAACTGCTCGCCAACAAGCAGGCCATCCGTCACGAGTTCATCGTCCGCAATTACCGCGAGGTGTTCGACTACATGGCCATTCACGGCCGGGCCATCTGGAACACCCTCGTGCTGGTCGTGGGGCTGCTGCTCGTAACCCTCATCATCAATCCCTTAGCCGCCTACGCCCTCTCCCGGTATCAGTTGCCCGGCACCTACAAGATCCTGCTCTTCCTGCTCGCCACCATGGCCTTCCCCGCCGAAGTCACCATGATCCCTGGGTTCCTCCTGCTCAAGCAGCTGCACCTGCTCAACACCTACTGGGCCATCATCCTCCCGGCCATGGCCAGCGGCTACTCGATCTTCCTGCTCAAGGGCTTCTTCGACAGCCTTCCCCGGGAGTTGTACGAAGCCGCGCAGCTCGATGGCGCGCGGGAAGCTACCATGTTCCTGCGCATCACGGTTCCCCTCTCGAAGCCGGTCCTCGCGGTGATCGCGCTGGGCACCTTCTCGTTCGCCTACGGCGCTTTTATGTGGGCCTTCGTCGTCTGCCAGGATCCCAAGATGTGGACGCTCATGGTCTGGCTCTTCCAGATGAATACCTGGTCGCCCCAGTTCGTGCAGATGGCCGCGCTCGTGCTCTCCGCCATCCCCACGCTCCTGGTGTTCATCTTCTGCCAGAACATCATCATGCGGGGCATCATCCTGCCGGTGGAGAAGTAGGCGCCGTCCTCCGCACGACCGCACCAGTCTCTCTCCGAAGCTCGGCCCCCTCCCCAGTCGGCAGGCGAGAAAGATGTGGACCATCGTGAGGGGTCCCGGGCAGTACCGCGAAGGACCGCGCCGCGCATGGACCCCTCTCCGTTCATGTGTCCATTTCCGCGACATGGCCGACGCGCGGCCGCGAGGGAGGACATGTGCCGGGGCGGAAGCGTTCGCCGGAAGTTCGCTTCTCGGCACATCGTGGAGTCGGAATGGACGAAACCGCGCCCAAAATGGCTGTCATCGTCGCACATCCGGACGACGAGACCCTCTGGGCCGGTGGTACCATGCTCCTGCATCCCGGGTGGGCCAAGTGGGTTGTTGCCCTCTGCCGGCAGAGCGATCCCGACCGGGCCCCGCGCTTCCGCGCCGCCGTGGCGCACCTGGGAGCGGAGGGTCGCATGGCGGACCTAGACGACGGACCGGAGCAGCGGCCGCTCGCACCCCGAGAGGTGCGCGCGGCCATGATGGATCTGGTCGGAGAACGGAGCTACGATCTTCTCCTCACCCACGCGCCGGGCGGTGAGTACACCCGGCACCTGCGCCACACAGAGGTTTCCTGCGCGGCCGCCGCCCTGTGGACCGAGGGGCGCCTGCGCGCGAGACGACTGTGGCTCTTTGCCTATGAGGATGGGGGAGGCGCCTACGCGCCTCGCGCCCGCCCCAACGCCCACCTCCACCTGCGGCTCCCCGCGGCCATCTGGCGGGAGAAGCTCCGCCTCGTGACCGACACCTACGGTTTCACCCCGGAGAGCTTCGAGGCCCGCACCACACCTCGCACCGAGGCCTTCTGGTGCTTCAGCTCGCCGGACCAGTTCGCCGCCTGGCACAACAGAGGAGTACTGCGGTGAGAGTGTTGGCGCTGTACGAATACCCCCCTTCCCCTTCCGGCCTCGCCACCCAGGGTGACCTGCTCTATCGCGGGCTGCGCCAGGTGGGGGCCGAGGTGCAGCCGGTCCACCTGGAGGCGAACCAGGAGAAGGAATGGTACTACCGCTGGTTTCGACCCGACGTCGTGGTGGGAGTGGGCTTCTGGGGCTACACCCCCCATTTGGTGCTGCACCCCCAGCGCTTCGGCATGCAGGCCGTCCCCTGGCTGGTTGCAGACGGGTATATCGCGAACTACCGGGACGCGCTCAATGCCCTGCCACTCATCCTGGTCACCTCCAACTGGGTGAAGGAGGTCTACGCCAGGGATGGGATCAACCCCCGCCCGATTCAGGTGCTGCCGGTGGGGTGCGAAACCGACCGGTTCGTGCCCCGCCCGCGTCGGGATCCCCAGGTAGCCGCGCTCCGCGAGGCCCTCGGCGTCGCGCCGGACGAACTCATGCTGCTGACTGTGGGAGGCGACGCCGCCTCCAAGGGCGCGCAGGAAGTGATGCAGGCGCTGGCCCTGATCACGCGCGAGGTGCCGCCCTGGCGCTACGTGTGCAAGGTCTGGCCCCAGCCGCGCACCGAGGTGCAGAACCGCCTGGACCTCGAGCTGGCCGAGAGGTTGGGCATTGTGGACCGAGTCCGCTACGTCACCGGCTTTGCCTCCCGCAACTACATGCCCTACCTGTTCGCCGCGTGCGACATCTACGTCGGCCCCTCCCGTCTGGAGGGTTTTGGCATGCCCCAGGTAGAGGCCGGCGCGTGCGCCAAGCCCGTGCTCGCCGTCCGGGCCATGGCCTTTCTCGACACCATCGCCCACGGCGAAACCGGCTTCCTGGCCCAGGTGGCCGTGGAGAACGTCGCCCGAGAGGTGATCCTGGGGGCCGAATCCGGGCGCGCGGGCGAGCGCGTCGTCTTCGATCCTCCCCGCGTGGTGGACTACCGCGCGGATGTGGACGACGTCGCCGCCGGCCTGCGGCAACTGATGAACGAGCGCGAGCTTCGCCGGCGGATGGGAGAGGCCGGCCGCGCCCGCGTCACGCGTCTCTTCGACTACCGTGTCGTGGCGCGGCAGTTCCTCGACCTGGTTTCCGGACGGCTGATCGCGCCGCCGCCAGCCGCTATGCTCGGGGCCCGGCGGACCGCGGCGGCCGCTCCGGCGGCGGCCCGCGCCGCCTGAATGGCGGAGGGTGTGGCGACGCGACGTGGTCTTCCCGTGAGGCTTCGGCATGGATGCAGAGCTGGCAGGACGGGTGGACGAGACGAAGGAGGCCGCGCGCGAGGTGCTGCGGCACAATGCCCGCGGCCCCTTCCACGGGCTCCCGCGCACTGCGGCGTGGGGTTACCCTGAACCTTACACGCGCGACATCATGATCTCCGCCCTGGGATATCTCGTCTCCGGTGACGAGTTGCTGATGGACGCCCTGCGCCGCACCTTCCTGGAACTCGCCCGCACCCAGACCCGGCTGGGCCACATGCCCTCCCTCGCCCACGCCCCCCACAATCTCGGCGCCAGCGACACCACCCCCCTCTTCCTCCTCGCTCTCGCCTTCTACCGCACGGCCACGGGGGAGCACGACTTTCTTGAAGAGGCCGCCCAGAAGGCGCTCACCTGGATGGAGTACCAGAGCCCCTCCGATCACGTCATCGTCGGCCAGCTCCCCACTTCGGACTGGCGCGACGAGCACTGGGTCCTCGGCCATGGGTTGTACGTCAACTGCCTCGTCTACGCCTACCTGCAGTTGTACGGGCACCACGACCGCGCCCGGATCCTCAAGCAGAACGCCCAGCACTTCGTCATCCGCGACGAGCTTGGCCGCAGGTTCCCCGAGGAGGCCGGGCTCCTGGTGCCCCGCCGGCCCTACTACGCCCTGTGGGCCTACAAGCTCTACAGCAGCGACCGCTTCGATCTGCTGGGCAACTCCCTCGCCGTCCTGTCCGGCTTCTCCCCTCGGTCGCGCACCCGGCGCATGATTCGCTGGATCGAGAACGAGAGCGAGGCCATGCGCCGCCGCCACGAGCTGGCCGTGGACCTGCCTCCCGTTCTCTTCCCCTACATGCACCCGACCGATCCCGACTGGCGGCCCCGCTACGAGCTGTTCGCCCGCCCGGGCGAGCATCACAACGGCGGCGTGTGGCCCTTCGTCTGCGGCTTCTACATCGCCGCGGTGTTGGCCGCCGGGTTCCCCCAGCTCGCCCAGCGCAAGCTCGCCGCGCTCACCGACCTGGTGCAGCCCGCGCGCGACCACCAGGTCCCCTTCGGCTTCAACGAGTGGATCAAGGCTCAAGATGGTTCCCCGCGGGGCCAGGACTGGCAGACCTGGTCCGCCGCCCTCTACCTCTACGCCGCCGCCTGCGTCGAAGCAGGCCGTCCCCTCTTCTTCGAGAGCCTGGTGGAGTCTCCGCAGCCCGGCAACGGCCGGCCCGCGACCTCCGGCCACAGGCCGCGCCCCCGCCCCCGGCGCGCCGCCGCGCTCGGTGACTGAAGCCGCCGTATGCCCGCGGCCTCGGCCGATTTCCCCCGCCAGGGAGACAATTCACCTCTCTTGCGCGTCTATACCAAGAGGAGGGCCCGCCCCCCGGGCGAAGCCCGCCAGCGAAAGGAGATCGCGCATGAACGGTCGTCGGTATGTACGGTGGTCCCTCGCCCTTGGGTGTTTTTGCCTGGCGCTCTCGATCGTCGCCTCCCCGGCCTCCGCGGAGCGCTCGCCCGTGGAAGACGGATTCCTGCAAACGCCGTTCGACGTGTCTCCCGCGGGACTGCTCGGGTATCCGCTGCTGGCTTACGACCAGTACGGCGACCCCGTTACCGAAGTCTGGGTGGCGAAAGGCGACGGCTCTGAGCCGCGCCGCGTGGCGAGCGTGCCGGGGATGGCCGGCGTGCAGTGGCTCGACGCCGACCGCCTCGTCGCGCTCGGGTGCGACCGGAACGAGGTCTCCCTCCTTTCCCTCCATGGTGGCGAGCCGAAGACCCTCTCCGTGGGGAACGCCTTCCGATTCGTCTACCCCTCTCTCTCCCCCCGCGGCAACCTCGTCGCCTTCAGCGCCTTCCGGCAGGAACCGCGCGGGAGTGGCGTGTGGGCCCTCGACCTCGCCACCGGCCAGGTGAAGCCCCTCTCCGCTGAGATCGTCAAGAGCTACCCGAACTGCTCCCCGGATGGTGCGAAAGTGGCCTACGGCGTGGGGAGCTATCAGAGGGACTACCGGCTGGTGATCGCCGACGTGGCCACCGGACAGGCTTCCGACACCGGCCTCCTCGGCGTCGGCATCAGTTGGTCGCCTGATGGCAAGTGGATCGCTTATACGGGAAACGTGGCGCGCGGCGGCAGCTGGCTGAATGGCCTCCCTCGCGACGGAAGCATCCTCAAGACAAACCTCGCCACGAAGGAGACCGTGGCCCTCACCGAGCCTCCTGTCAACAAGTCAGACCAGGCCACCGGCGCGCGGGAGATGAGTGGAGCGTTCCTGCCCGTCTGGTCCCCCGACGGCGCTCACCTCGCCTATCGCCGGGCCCATAGCATCAGCAGCAAGAAGACCGGCGAGGCCAAGTCCGAGGACGAGATCTGGGTGATGGCCGCGGATGGCTCAGGCAAGCAGAAGGTCTCGGCGACCCCCGGCCCCGCGGCCTGGGCGAGCGATGGCAAGTCCCTCTACTTCAAGGGCGAGAAGGGGATCACGCAGTACGTGCTGGAGACAGGGTCGCGGCGCGAGGTGGTGGCGTGGACGCTCCCCCAGGCGCCCGAGCTGAAGGCTTCGGACTTCAAGCATGTCACGGCCGAGGGTGCCGAGGTCGAGTACTTCGGCCTTCCCGACGCCTACGCCCAGGCCATCCTTACCACCGCCGCCACCGCCCGCCGCATCTATGCGGAAACCCTTCACGCCGACGTGCCCGCGACCGTGACCGCGACGCTGCGCAAGTCGGCCTCCGAGCGCACCTCCCTCTGGACCGACGGCATCTCCCACTTCTTCCTCACCCTCTACTCCGTGGACGACCTCGCTCCGCCGCGGCAGAGCGGCTACTTCCATCTCTACGGCATCTGTCACGAGCTGGGCCACATCGCCATGTATCGGCGTATCCGCGAGCTTGGCCTGCCCGAAGGCATCGGCGAAGGGTGGGCGCACTACGCCGGCTCGGTAGTGGTGGACGAGGTCTACAAGCAGCAGGGAGAGAAGCTCTGGCCTGTCCCTTACGACTACCGGGAAGACGGCACCGCCCGTCTCGCGAAACAGGTCGCCGACCCGAGGGACGCCACCGAGAAGGCGGCGGCGGCGTTCTACCAGGCCGGTCAGCGCTACGGCCACGCCACGGTGTTCGCCGCGATGAACGCGGCGAGCGAAGGGAAGCCCTACGGGCGGGACCTGATGCCGCGCTTCGTGAAGGCTCTGGTCAAGCTCACCGGCGATCCGGCGGCAGCGCAGCGCTTCCCTCAGGAACTGCTCACCTCACAGGTCAAGTGGGAGACCAAAGAGCGCGGGATCACGGAGGAGACCACCAAGGGCGAGGTCACCGAGAAGGACGCGACCGGCGTGCTGCTCCGGTACGACAGTGGGCACAGCGACGGCATGCGCAGCACCTCCGGCTCGGGCCACGCGGTGGCCTTCCGATGCCCGGCCGGCGCGTGGGCGGTGGACGAGGTCCGCATGTACGGAATGCGCTATGGCACCACGGAGCCGCCGAAGGTGAACTTCACCATCTACCTCTGCGACCGCAGCTTCAATATCATCAAGGAGATCGAGCAGCCCTACAGCAAGCTGAGCTACGGCGACAAGCCGGAGTGGAACCGCTTCACGTTCGAGCCCGTGGCCGTGCCGGAGGCCTTCTACGTGTGCGTCTACTTCGACGCTACCTACGACCGCGGCTTCTACGTTCACTTCGAGAAGGGCCACACTCCGAACCACTCCTACGCGGCCCTGCCCCTTAGCTTCATCTCCGAGGCAAAGGAGGGGGACTGGATGATCCGGGTGCATCTGCGGCCACAGTAGGGGCGACCCAGCGGGTCGCCCACATATCAGGGACTGGCCCCTGCCACACGGGCCAGTCCCCGCGGTGCTTCCCTCTTCACGCGGCCTGCCGCCGCTCTCCCTCTTGCTCCCGCGCGGCCCGATCCAAGTAGGATTTCACTTCCTCATCCGACATGTCGCTGAACGAGAAGTAGAACATCGCCACCGCGAACGGCACGCTGTCAGAGACGTGCACGATGACGAGTTTGTCCGCCTCCTGGCGCACTCGGTGCACGGTGCTTCGCGGACCCACCGGCACCGCCGCCACCACCTCTTTCGGCTGTTGCCGCCGCAGTGCGCGCACTGCGGCGAGCATCGTATAGCCCGTCGCCAGTCCGTCATCCGTGAGGATGACCGTCTTCCCCGCGACCTCCGGCGCGGGCCGGTCACCCCGGTAGATCGCCTCCCGCCGCTGCACCTCCGCCAGCACCCCGGAGGCGATGCGCGCGATCTGCTCCTCCGTCAGCCCCAAGCTGGCCACCATCTCCCGGTTCAGCACCCGCGTTCCATCCGGCATGATCGCGCCGAACCCGGCCTGCGGGCTCCACGGGATAGGCAGCTTGCGCGGCACGATGGCGTCCAGCGGACAGCCCAGCGCGCGATGGATCTCATACCCCACCGGCACGCCCCCCCGGGGAATGCCCAGCACCACGCAGTCCTGCCCCCGGTACTCACCCAGCCGAGTCACCAGTTGCCGGCCCGCGTCCCTCCGATCCGAGAAGATCATCTGCATGCGACATCAGCTCTCCCGAATGTGCGTGGCCTGCTCGGCCAGCTTCCGTTTCACCGATTCCACCTTGTAGGCCATGCTCAGGTCCTTGTCCCGCCGGTCGTCTATCCGCAGCGTCGTGATCACCCGCGGATAGCCCAGCCGGAAGCACACCTCGTGCATCTCCCGCGCCACCTTCAGCAGCGCCTCCAGCTCCCCCTCCACCGTGGTGCCCATCGGTCCCAACTCGTACCTGATCCCCTCCGCCTCCAGCACCTTCAGGGTTTCCACCACCGAGTCCCCCAGGCTGGCGTCTCCCTTCCCGAACGGAATCACGCTGATCTCCAGCAATACCGGCATGGGCCCTCCTCCGGGTGCCGGCCGGGAGCGCCGCTCCCGGCCCCGCGTTATCTCCCTCGCCGCGGCCTCTCCGCGGCCTCCTCCAGCACGCAAATCGCCTGCGCCACGTGAATGCGCGGCACCACGCTCTCCACCACCACGAAGTCCAGCTCCGTCTGCCGCGGCCCCACGAACGCCGCCACCATGTCCTGTGCCACCACGAGATGCGCGAAGTGGCTGCCGATGGCGATGACTACCCCTCCTTGGGCCAGAGCCGGCGCCTTGGCGATCCCGCCGCTAAGAATCTGGCGCGCGTGCTCCAACTGCGTGAGCCCGCTCTGCTCGTAGATGCGAAACAGCTGGTTGTACAGCCTCGGCGCCAGCGCCGCCGCGTACGGCCCTGGGAACCCCGCCTCGTCCAACGCCGTCGCGGCCGCCAGCAGGTCGCTGATCGGCTTGCCCAGTTCCTCCCAGCCTCCCACCTCCACCTTCTCCGCACCGGGCACGGTGGTCAGTCCCTCAATCCCGGCCCCGCGGTTTCCGGAGAAGATCAGTTGATCCTCCAGCCGCGCGGCCGCAATCGCCGCGATCGCCACCCGCGCTAGGCTGATCGGGTTCCCCGCCTCCTCCGCCGCCGCTACGTCCCGCACCGGCAGCGAGAACTCCGCGCGGATCAGGGGTATCGGCAGCGCCGGCGCGCTCGTCGCCGTCGCCGTGATATCGTGGAACGTAGCGGTGTTCCCCAGCTCCACTTCCAGGCGGCCGATCGTGCGTACCCCGAATCCCAGCGGCCCCTGAATCTCCAGCAGCTTCCGTCCCGCCAACTGCGACCGCGCCGCACCCACCACGGTATGGTCAATCATCTCCCAGAGCTTCGTCCCGAACGGCGCCTCTTCTCGTCCCAGGTATTTCATCTTCGGTCTCCTCGTGCGGCCTAGCGCATGCTGCCTATCGTCAGGCCCGTACTCGCGGCCGGGAGGGCCGCCTCCCCGGACTCGGGGGGCTCGCCTTCCCCGGCGAGGGCCTTCACTTCTCCCTGCCCCACGTCCAGGAAGTGCTGCTCGTCCGGCGCCAGCCGCCGGAGCACCTCCAGGAACTCTCCCATGTGCTGCCGCTCCTCGTTCGCCACCTCGATCAGTACCTTCCGGGCCAGCTCGTCCTCCGCCGCGTCCGCGTGCGCCAGGTACAGGTGCACCGCCTCCAGCTCCGCCGCGACGTTCAGCCGGATGGCCCGGATCAACTCCTCTCTGGTCATCTTGCGCGGCACCAGCCCTGAGAAGGGATTCAAGAACTCCGGCACGGCTCACCTCCATGTTACGCGATAACCGCGCACCCGCGTGCGCTCGACCTGCTCCAGTATACCGGCCGCCTCCGGCCCGCGTGCCGCAATGCACCACCGAATGTGCATTTGTTCGCACACCCACCGCCTGGAGGAGCGAAGACCTGTCGGCTGCCTGGGTGGAATGTGCCGACAATGACACACATTCGGCGGTGTCTCGGCCAGAAGAAGGCCGGGGCGGAACCTCCGCCCCGGCCTCCGTGTCTCTGCGGCAGACGGCTCAGAACGCGACGAACAACTCTACGAAGAACACGTTGTTCGGGATCTGATCCCCGCCGTTCGGCACGTCCTCATGGTTCCACTCATACTCGATCTGGAGCCACTTCGCCCCCAGGCCGGGCTGACTCCCCCACGGGAGGGGAACGACCCAGGAGGCCGCAAACTGGCTCGTGTCCCAGGTGATCGGGCTCGCGATATCGTGCACCACGTCAATATCCAGCTTCGTGTATCGCACGAATAGTCCCTTGCAGGCCCCGCTGAGATCGTCCCAGGGCCACGTGCATTGCTTGCTCGGCTCCACGCCGAACAGGATCTCATAGCCGCTCTGGCCGATCCCGCCCGTCGGGCCCGCGTAGTACTGCAACGTCCCGTAGTACGGCGCCCGCTTATAGGTGACGTCCAGGCCGTACTGCCGGCGATCCTGACCGTCCACCTGGCTGCCGAACTTGCCCGTGAGGAAGGCCAGGTCGGTGCTGTCCAGGCGTCCCAACCGGCCCGAGAGGCCCACGTTGAAGCAGCCCATCTGCCGGCCGAGACGCGCGTCAAACTCCAGATCGCCGGATCGGTCCGCGGGCACGTCGCGATTGCACAGGTGCGCCACGGTCGTCCGCGGCAACGAGCCCCCGCGCGCGGGGTCGCCGATATCCAGTTGCGAATCCGCGGCCATCCCGATGTACCGGGTGCCGGGGCGCTGCGAGTTCAACACCGCGAAGTTGAGGCTGTTGCCGGCGAACGTGGACATCGCCTGCACCCCCAACACGCGGTCCATCGTGAAGGCTTCCTCCAGCGGGCTGTAGTTCGAGAACTTGCGGTTGCCGTACGCCGGCACGATGCCGAAGCACTGGTTTCGTCCCTTTCCCAGGCGGGCTTTCACGTCCGGCGTCTGCGGCACATCCAGGTACAAGCTCTCGAGGTACAGGAAGGAGGGGTCGCTGTTGAGCAGCCACGGGTGAATGTAGACCTCCCCGTAGGCAACCTTGCCTTCACCGAGGCGGGCCAGGCCGCTGAGGGACACGCGCTCGAACTCCAGGTGGCTCTTCTTCTTCTCATCCGTGATGACCCCGGTCCCGGTGTCCCGCGAGTCGTCAATCACGGTGTTGATGTATTCCCGAACCTGAAGATAGCCGTGCACCTCTACCGCCGGCGGCGTTGCCGCCGCCATCGCGGTTCCGGCGACGACACCCAAGATGATAATGCACAACGCCAACGAAAACGTCTTCATAGACTCGAGTTCCTCCTCAAGTAGTAACCTCAGGGTACTGCCCCCTCACAGCACGGGCCCGCTCTCACCTCCTTTCGTCCTTCTGCGATCTACGATCCGCTGGCTCATTCCCGGCGCCTCGCCCAGGCTCCGCGGTTCCACCAGCCGCAGGTTGATGGCGACTCCCAGCGCTGCTTCCAGGCGCTGGCGTAAAGAGTTCTGCGTGCGCACCAGATAGCCTACCTCTCCCCCCGCGGAATCGAAGATTCCGCTCGCCACCTCCACCCGCACCTCTATCGTGTCCGCTCCGCCCTCCCGGTCAAGAATTACCTCAAAATGGGGCTTCACCCCATCTACCTCCCGCAGCACCCCCTCGATCTGTGCCGGCAGCAGCCTCACCCCGCTTACCACGAAGGCGTCGTCCGTTCGCCCCACCACCTGGGCCATGCGCGCCAGCGTCCGCCCGCACGCACACCGCTCCTGCGTCACCGAGGTGATGTCCCCCGTCCGGTACCGTACCAGCGGCAGCGCCTCCTTCCCCAGCGTGGTGATCACCAGCTCCCCCGTCGCCCCCGCCGGAACCGGCTCCCCCGTGCCCGGGTCTACGATCTCGCACAGGAAATGGTCCTCGTTCAGGTGCAACCCGCGCTTCTGCTCCTCGCACTCCCCCGCCACCCCCGGGCCCATCACCTCCGCAATCCCGTAGTTGTCCGTCGCCGACACCCCCAGCAAGGACTCGATCTCCTGCCGCATCTCCTCCGTCCACGGCTCCGTGCCCAGCACCGCCCATTTCAGGTGCAGGCTTGACCGCGGGATTCCTTTGTCCCGCAAGGCCTCGCCGATCCGCCGCGCGTGGGAGGGCGTGCCCACCAGCGCGCTCGTCCGAAAGTCGTGCAGGATGCTGATCTGCTCCTCCACCGCCCCGGCCGACACCGGGATCACCGAAGCCCCGATCTCCTCGGCCCCCTGGTGAAAGCCGAACGCGTCCGTCAGCAGCCCGTAGCTGAAGGAGATCTGGATCACGTCCTCCTTCGTCACCCCACCCGCGCACAGCACCCGCGCCACCAGCTCCCGCCAGTTCCGCAGGTCGTTCTTCGTATAGCCCATCACCGTCGGCGTCCCGGCCGTGCTCGGGGAGGAGTGAATGCGCACCACCTCCCGCAGCGGCACCGCAAACAGATCGTACGGATAGCCGCGCCGCAGGTCCTCCTTCTCCGTGAACGGCAGCAGGCGCAGGTCCTCCAGCGATCGCAGGTGCTCGGGGATCACCCCGTATTCCTCGAACCGCCGCCGGTAGAACGGGATCCCGTCCCAGGCCCGGTTCACGATCACCTGCAGCCGCTCGAGCTGCAGCTGCTCCAGGTCCACCCGCGGCATCGTCTCAACGCGTGGGTTCCAAATCGGCATCCGACCCTCCGTTAGGCCCCTCGGCTTCCTACTCTCAACTCTCTACTCTCCACTCTCAGGGCTCACTTCCCGTCCAGCACGTGCCGGTACCCTCGTCCCAGATAGGCCCGCTGCACCTCGTGCTGGTTCAGCAGCTCCTGCGCGCTCCCCTCCATCACCACCCGCCCCGTCTCCATCACGTAGGCTCGGTCCGCGATCTCCAGGGCCGCGCGCGCGTTCTGCTCCACCAGCAGCACCGTCAATCCCTGCTTGCGAAACTTCGGAATCGTGTCGAAAATCGTGCGCGCCAGCCGCGGCGCCAATCCCAGCGACGGCTCGTCCAGCAGCAGCAGCGTCGGCCGCGCCATCAACGCCCGCCCGATCGCCAGCATCTGCTGTTCCCCCCCCGACAGCGTCGCCGCCGGCGTCCGTGCCCGCTCCTCCAGTATCGGGAACAGCCCGTACACCAAGGCCAGCGTCCCCGGCAGCGACCGCCGCTTCTCCCGCCGGGAGAGGTGGTAGGCCCCCAGCACGAGGTTGTCGCGCACTGACAGCGACGTGAAGAGCTGCCGATTCTCCGGCGCTTGCGATACCCCGGCCCGCACGATTGCCTCCGGCGAGCGGCCCGCCAGCGACTTGCCCCGGAACGCCACCGCTCCCCGGCGGGGGGAGAGCAGCCCGGAGATGGTGTGCAGCGTCGTCGTCTTGCCGGCCCCGTTCGCCCCGATCAAGGCCACGATCTCGCCCTCGTTCACGTGCAGCGAGATCCCCTTCAGGGCCTGCACGTTCCCGTAGTAGGTGTCCACGCTGGTGAGAACGAGCACCTACTTCTCCTCTCCCAGGTAGGCCGCGATCACTTTCGGGTCGCGCTGCACATCGTGCGGAATCCCTTCCGCGATCTTTACCCCGTGATCCAGCACCACCACCTCATTGGAGATCTGCATCACCAGCTCCATATCGTGGTCCACCAGCAGCACCGTCACCCCCAACTCCCGGATGCGGGTGATCAGCTCCCCCAGCGCCGCCGTCTCGGAGGTCGAGAGGCCGGCCGCCGGCTCGTCCAGCAGCAGCAGCTCCGGCTCGGAAGCCAGCGCTCTTGCCACCTCCAGCAGCCGCTGCTGCCCGAAGGGAAGCGCATGCGCCTGCCACCGTTGATCCAACTCCCCCAGGCCGGCCAGTGCCAGGCACTCCCGCGCCCGCGCCACCAGCCGCTTCTCCTCCCGCCGCATGTGCGGCAGCCGCAGGGCCGCCCCCAGCAGCCCGGCCCGCGCCCGTGTGTGCGCCCCCACCATCACGTTCTCCAGCACGCTCATGTTGCCGAACAGTTCGATGTTCTGAAACGTGCGCGCCACCCCAAGCCCCGCCACCTGGTGCGGCGACGCCCCGTTCGCCGTCCCTCCCGTGATGCAGATCTCTCCCGAGCTGGGCCCGAACACCCCCGTCACCAGGTTGAACACCGTCGTCTTGCCCGCCCCGTTCGGCCCGATGAGCGCCTTGATCTGTCCTCGGCCGACGCAAAACGAAAGCTGGTCTACCGCCACCAACCCGCCAAAGCGCTTGGTAACGTGCCTCAGCTCCAGCACCGGTTCTGCTTCCCGCTCGCTCACCGCGATTCCCTGCACTTCACACGCTCCGACCCACAGCCATCCCCACCACGTCCCGCCGTCTCCTCTGATCTATGAAGTACCCGACGGTCACTCCCAGCGCCGCGCCCACAATCACGCCGATCAGGAGGTACGCGAACGAGCGCTGGGCCAACGGCGCCAGCTCCCGGTTCAGTTCGCCCAGCGTCGCACCCCGCGTGATCACGTCGAGAAACGTGGCCTGCGCTCCGGACGCGTCCGTCGGGCGGAGGAGGAAGCCCGCCAGCCCGCCCAGCGTGGCACTCACGGCCCCCAGCAGTGGCCGCATCCCGCCCCGCGACCACGCCCGCTCGGCCGTGCCTGCCGCCCCCCGCCATACCCCCTCCGGCCAGAAGATCATGATCAGCACCACCAGCAGCCCGAACCCGACCTCCCGGTAGTCCAGCAGCGCCCGCAGCGACTCGTTTATCAGCGTCACCGCCGCCGCCCCGAAGATTGCCCCCCAGATGCTCGCCATTCCCCCGATCACGGCCATCACTACCAGGCTGATGGAGTAGCTCAAGTCGAAGCTCTCCGGGCTGATATAGCCCTGGTAGTGGGCGAACAGCCCTCCCGCCAGTCCCGCCAGCGCGCCCGAAAGCACGAATACCTGCCGCTTGTACCGCTGCACGTCCACCCCGGACGTGCTCGCCGCCACCTCGCTTCCGTGCACCGCCCGCATCGCTCGCCCCACGCGCGAGTCCACGATGTTGCTCGCCGTCACCACGCACACCAGCACCGCGGCCGCCACCAGGACGTACATCCGAATCGGCTCGCCAAACGTTACGTACCCCATGGCGAGGGGAGGAATCTGGGTGATTCCCACCGTCCCCGCGGTGAGGGACTCCCACTGCACGATCACGATGTGCACGATGATCCCGAACCCCAATGTCCCCATTGCCAGGTAGTGACCGCGCAGACGCAGCAGCGGCAATCCCACCACTCCCGCCACGGCCGCACCCAACAGGGCCGCCGCCGCCAGCCCCAGCCACGGCGACCACCCCAGCTTCGCGGACAGGATCGCGGTCGCGTAGGCGCCGATGCCCACGAACGCCGCCTGCCCCAGCGACACCTGTCCCGCGTACCCCATGAGCAGGTTGAGCCCCAGCACGATGATCGTGTTGATCCCCACCAGCACCGCCAGACCCAGCGCGTATTCACCCCGCATCACCAGCGGCAGCGCCCCCAGCGCCACCCCCAGCAGCACGAACCACATGACGCGCCTTCTTCCGCTCATGCCCTACACCGTTCTCGTCCGCCGGCCCAGCAGCCCGGAGGGTCTGGTCAGCAGCACTACCAGCATCACCGCAAACGCGACGGCATCTTTGTACCCCGAGCTGATCACCGCGGTGGAGAGGTTCTCCAGCAGCCCCAGCACCAAGCCCCCCACCACGGCCCCCACCGGATTGCCCATGCCCCCGAGAATCGCCGCCGCAAACCCCTTCAGCCCCAGCATCGTCCCCATGTTGTACTGCCCCATCACGATGGGCGCGAAAATCCCCCCCGCCAGCCCCCCCAGCAGGCCGCTCAACGCAAACGACAGCATCACCATGCGCGACACCGGAATCCCCGCCAACTGCGCCGCCCGTCGGTTGATTGCACAGGCCCGTATCGCTTTCCCTACCAGCGTCCTGTCCCCCAGCACCCACAGCAGCACCATCGCCACCAGCACCACCCCCATCACCCACACCTGCTGCGGCGCGAGGCTCACGCTGGAGAACAGCCCCCGCCTGGCCAGCACGATCGGCTCGTCCCCCGAGAAGCTCGGCATGGGCAGCGCGTCCTGTCCCCACAGGTTCGCCGCCACCCCCCGCAGCAACATCGAGGCCCCGATGGTGATGATGATCAGGGTGATCACCGAGGCCCGTCGCGCGGGCCGGATCGCCGCCCGCTCCAGCAGGGCCGCCAGCACCATCACCCCGCCCATCCCCACCACCACCGCCGCCCCCACCGGTACCCCCTTGGCCACGCAGGAGATCGCGATCAGCGCGCCATAGGTGACGAACTCGCCCTGCGCGAAGTTCACCGCCCCGGTGGCGTTGTAGATCAGCGTGAAGCCGATCGCCGTCATCCCGTAGATGCTGCCGGTGGTGAGGCCCGTGATTACATATTGCGGTAGCTCGGAGGCAAACGACATGGCCGGTCCCTGAGACTCCGCGTCCGCCGAGGCGCGCGGCTTCGGCGGACGCAGAGACTTACGCTATCCCTGGAAGTGCTTGACGCTCGCCCGCTACTTCAGCAGCGTCCACTTCCCGTTCTTGATCTGCACCATCACGAACGCGTCTTCGCTCAGTCCGTTGTGGTCGGTCGGCGAGAAGTTGAAGATCCCGCCCGTGCCCACAAAGCCCTTCGTCTTCTCGATCGCCGCCCGGATCTTGTCCCGATTCGGGCCCGTCGTCGCCATCACTTTCGCCAGCAGCGTCACCGCGTCGTAGGCATGCCCGCCGAACGTATCCGCCGGCTTCCCGAACGTCTTCTGGTAGCTGGTCGCATAGCCCCGCAGCACCTTCGCCTGCCGATTCGACGCCGGGATCTGGTCGTATACGATCAGCCGGCCCGCGGGCAGCACCACCCCCTCCGCCGCCGCACCCGCCACCGACAGGAAGGTGGCGTTCGCTACTCCGTGGCTGCAGATCAGCGGCACGTTGATCCCCAGCGTCTTCATGTTCTTCGCGATGATGGCCGGCCCCGGGGGCGTCCCCCAGCAGATGATCGCCTGCGGATTCGCCCCGCGGATCTTGGTCAGTTGTCCTTCCATGGACGGGTCTTTCGGCCCGAACTCCTCCGCCATCACCAGGGTGATGCCGGCCTTCGGCAGCCGCGCGTGCAGCTCGGCCAGCCCGCCCTTTCCGAACGCGGTGTTGTCGGAAATGGAGGCGACCCGGGTGATCTTCTTCGCCTTCAGATACGACACGATCTTCGCTACCGCCATCCGGTCCGATTGCGGGGTCTTGAACACGTACGGCGCCACCGGCTCCACGATCTGGATCGCCGCCGCGCACGACACCAGGGGCACTTTCTGCTTGTTCAGATAGTCCTTGATCGCCAGACTGGTGCCCGTCCGGCTCGGCCCGACAATGGCCAGCACCTTGTCCCGCTCCACCAGGCGGCGCGCCGCGTTGAGCGCCTCTGCCTCGGTGCCTCGGTCATCCTCGATCACGATCTTGAGCGGATGCCCGGCGATCCCCCCGGCCGCGTTGATCTGCTTCTCCAGCATCTGCGCGGTGTTTCGCTCCGGCACCCCCAGCGACGACGCATCGCCGGTAATGGAGAAGATCGCTCCGATCACGTAGGGCGAGCCGGCGGCCGCCCTTCCCCACGCGGCCGAACTCATCACCACGGCCGCGGCCAACACCAACAGCACGACGGTCCAGCATGAACGAGTAGTCATGTACCAGGCCCTCTCCTTAGAGGTGTTGATAATACCTGCTTGGGGCCGAAGAAACCCTTCCGCCCCGGGTCCTAGCCCTGCTCCCTCGTCCCGGCCCCTACAGCTGTCCCAGCTCCGCCGAGCCCAGCACCCGGGCTCCGCCTTCCCCTAACGCCGCCTCCGCCGCCTCCACCGAGTCCACCCGGAGGATCACCACCGCGTTGTCCCCCCGCTTCGCCACGAACGCATAGCAGTACTCGATGTTCAGCCCCCGCTGCGTCAGCACCCCCACGATCTGCGCCAGCCCGCCCGGCCGATCCGGGATCTCCACCGCGATCACCGGCGTCTCCGTCACCGTGAACCCCGCCCGCGCCAACGCCTGTGTCGCCGCCTGTGGCTTGTCCACGATCAACCGCAGCACCCCGTAGTCAATCGTCTCCGCCAGCGACAGCGCGCGGATGTTCACCCCGCCCCCCGCGAGCGTGCTCGTCACCTCCGCCAGCCGCCCCGACTTGTTCTCCAGAAACACCGATATCTGTGTCGCCGTCATGCGCCCAAATCCCTCCTGTCCATCACGCGCTTCGCCTTCCCCATGCTCCGCTCCAGCGTCTTCGGCTCCACCAGGCGCACGCTCACACTCAATCCCAGCGCCCCGCTGATCGCCTTGCGAATCTTCCCGTTCAGGGCCTCCAGCTTCACGATCTCGTCCGAGAACGTCCGCTCCGACACCTCCACCTGCACCTCCAGCTCGTCCATCTGGTGCGGCTTCCGGTCCACCACCAGCAGGTAGTTGGGCGTCGTGCCCTCGATCCCCATCAGCACCTCTTCGATCTGGGAGGGGAACACGTTCACTCCCCGGATGATGAGCATGTCGTCGCTGCGCCCCGTCACCCGCTTCATCCGCCGCGAGCTGCGCCCGCACGGGCACGGCTCCGGCAGCAGGTAGGTCAGGTCCCGGGTGCGATAGCGCAGGAGGGGCAGAGCCTCCTTCGTCAACGTCGTGAACACCAGCTCTCCGGGCTGCCCGGCCGGCACCGGCTCGCCCGTCTCCGGGTTGATCACCTCCGGATAGAAGTGATCCTCGTTTATGTGCAGCCCGCCCTTCTGCAGGCACTCGAAGGCCACCCCTGGGCCGATGATCTCGGAGAGACCGTAAATATCGAGCGCGTCGACGGACAGCGCCGCCTCGATCTCCCGTCGCATCGTGTCCGACCACGGCTCGGCCCCGAAGAACCCGACCCGCAACGGCAGGCCCGCGAAGTCCACCCCCATCCCCTTCGCCTCCTCGCCGATCACCAGCGCATAGGAGGGCGTGCAGCACAGCACCGTCGTCCCGAAATCCACCATCAGCTGCACTTGCCGCTGCGTCTGTCCCGCGGAGGTGGGGATCACCGACGCCCCCAGCCGCTCCGCCCCATAGTGCAATCCCAGTCCCCCCGTGAACAACCCGTACCCGTAGCTGTTCTGCACCACGTCCCCCCGGTGCGCGCCCCCCCCCGCCAGCGTTCGGGCGATCACCTCCGCCCACATCGCCACATCGTTGCGCGTGTATCCCACCACCGTCGGCTTCCCGGTCGTCCCCGAGGAAACGTGGATCCGCACCACCTCCTCCATCGAGCTCGCGAACAGCCCAAACGGATAGGTGTCTCGCAGGTCCGCCTTGGTGGTGAAGGGCAGGCGGGTGATGTCCTCGATGCTGCGGATGTCCCCCGGTTGCACCCCCGCCGCCTCCAGCTTCGCCCGGTAGTACGGCACCCCCTCGTACACCCGTGCCACCACCTCCCGCAGGCGTTGCGACTGCAGCTCCCGCAGGGCCTTCGGCGCCATCAACTCGATCTCACGATCCCAGCAGTACGGTTCCTTCGGCACGCCGCCTCCTCCCGTCACCAAACTCCGCCGGCGCCTGCCTTCTCCCCAGGGAAAGCGTGGATGCCCCGCCCGGCGAGCACCATTCCTGTCCGGAAAAGGGCATTGTGAGCTTCTCCGCACAGAGCCGATCCCCTCTTGCCCGGGAGCGTCTCCAGGGCGCTGGCGAGCCGCCCTCCCAGCACCGCCGCTCCGTCGCCCATCGGCTCCCTCGCCTTCCTCCTGGCCAAGTGGTGCCATGATAGTACACGCCGCCGGAAAGGGCGACGGGCGCGGCGGGTACCCTCCCCGCAGGTGCGACCGGTGAAGATCTGGGCCCTGCCGGTGTCGGAGTTGGATAGGTCGCGGCTGCTCGGCGAGCACGCCGAGCTGCACGCGCTCTACGCCGCCATCACCCGCGGCTACCGGGCCTGGCGCAACCATCCCGAGACCCGCCGCTTCCGCGACCACCTGGGCCAGCTCGTCGCCCGTCACCGCCAACAGGTCGAGGAGTTGCTCGCCCGCGGCTATGCCCACGCCAGCCCCCTTCTCCGCCCTCCCCCCGAGGACCCGTACCGCTATACGACGGACGAAGAAGCGCGCGACCGGGCCCTGCTTCGTTCCCGCGGCGGCGGCCTCTCACACCCCGCCTGACCTCCCTCTGGTGCCTCCTGGTGCCCCCCGTCCCGCCCCCGGCTCCCCCACTTGTGGAATAACCCCCTAAGACTCCCGGGGCCGCACCCGCCTCCGCCGGCGCCTGTCCGCTTGGCGTCCGGCCGCACGCTGCTCCCCCCTGGGTTCTGGGCCCCGCACGGTGAGTTGCCTGTGACGGTACGAGCGAAAATCCGGCTGGTGACGCTGGCCGCCTTGCTGTGCATCTGGCTTGCTGCCTGCGTCTGCGCACGCCTGACCCTCACGCGCGGCTTCTCCCGACTCGAGTCCCAGCAGGTTCAGCAGGCCACTCAGCGCACCGTGCAATCCCTCCGAAACGACATCGCCCAGCTCGACACCACCGCCGCCGACTGGGCCACCTGGGACGATGCCTGCCGCTTCGCGCAAGACCACAACGCCGCCTTCATTGGCGGCAACCTCACCGACGCGGCTATTGGCCTGATCCACATCCACCTGATCGCCTTCGTGGACACCGAGGGCAGATTGGTCTTCGCCAAGCGCGTCGATCCCGCCACCGCGAAGCAGGTTGCCCTGCCGCCGGAGTTCCCCTCCCACGTCGCGCCCCACAGCAAGCTGCTCTCCCTCTGCCTCGCCGGGCGCTCGACTTCCGGACTGCTGCAACTCAACGAGGGCACGCTCCTCCTTGCCGCGCGTCCCCTCCTTCCCTCCTCGGGTCACGGCGCCCCCAGGGGGATGCTCGTCATGGGTCGCTTCCTCACCGCCGAGCGCCTCCGCACCCTGGCCCAACAGCCCGTCCTTTCTGTTGTCTCCCAGCCCTACCGCCAGCCCCACCTCTCTCCCGACCTCGCGTGGGCGAAAAATCGCCTGCGTCGCGTGCGGGATGCCGTTCGCGTCCGCAACGGAGACATCATCGCCGGCTATGCCCGCTTCGATGACGTCTACGGCGCCCCCGCCCTGCTCCTCCGCCTCGAGCTTCCCCGCAGCATCTACCAGCAAGGCAATCGCACCCTCCTCGGTCTCGGCCTCCCCCTGCTGGGCGTGGTCACCCTCTTCGGCCTTGGCGTAAACCTCCTTCTCCATCGCACCGTCAGCGCGCGCCTCTCTCGCCTCAGCGCCCAGCTCCGCACCATCGCCCAGGCGAGCAATCCCTCCGCCCGCCTCTCCCTCGCCGGTGCCGATGAGCTTTCCGCCCTCTCCGAGGACGTCAACGCCGTGCTTCAGGCCCTGCAATCCTCCCAGCAATCCGCCCGCGACAGCGCCGACCAACTCCGCACCATTCTCGATTCCCTCCCCACCGGCTTCCTCACCATAGACGCCGAAACCCACCGCATCACCGGCGCCAACGCCGCCGCGTTGCGCCTCATCGGCGCCCCGGAAGAGGTGGTTATCGGCTCGGTCTGTCACCACTTCGTCTGCCCCGCAGAAGAAGGAAGCTGCCCCATCACTGATCTCAACCAGCAGGTGAGCCACTCCGAGCGGGTCCTGCTCACCGCCACCGGCGAACGCCTCCCCGTCCTCAAAACCGCCGTCACCGTCACCTTCGGCGGCCGCCCCTCTATCCTGGAGAGCTTCGTAGACATCTCCGAGCGCAAGCGCTCCGAAGACGCCGTTCGCCACCAAGCCTACCACGACAGTCTCACCGGCCTCCCCAATCGCGCCCACTTCTACGAGCAGCTCGGCGAGGCCCTCTCTGCCGCCGCCTCTTCCAACACCATGCTCGCCGTCCTCTTCCTCGACCTCGACCGCTTCAAGACTATCAACGACACCCTCGGCCATGCCGTCGGCGACGCCCTCCTCCAGGAGGTGGCCCTTCGCCTCCAGCAGTGCGTGCGCGCCGAGGACGCCATCGCCCGCCTCGGCGGCGACGAGTTCGCCCTCCTCCTCCCCGGCCTCGAACGTCCTGAGTTGGCCGCCTTCGTCGCCCAGCGCCTGCTCGAAGCCCTCCGCGTCCCCTGCCTCATCAACGGCTATGAGCTGCATACCAGCACCAGCATCGGCATCACCCTCTTCCCCAAGGACGGCCGCGATGCCGAAGCCCTCCTCCAGGGCGCCGACATCGCCCTCTATCACGCCAAGGACCAGGGACGAGACACCTTCCGCTACTACGACTCCTGGATCAACGCCAGCACCCGCCAGCGCCTCACCCTCGAGAACGACCTCCGCCACGCCCTCGCCCGCAACGAGTTCATCATCCACTATCAGCCCCAGGTGCACGCCCCCTCCGGTCGCATCGTTGGCCTCGAGGCCCTCCTCCGCTGGCAGCACCCGGACTTGGGCCTGCTCCTCCCCAGCCGCTTCATCGGCATCGCCGAGGAAACCGGCCTTATCGAAACCATCGGCGAGTGGGTGCTCCGGGAAACCTGCACCCAGGTCAAAGCCTGGCAGGATGAAGGCCTTCCCCGCGTCCGGGCCGCCGTCAACCTCTCCCCCCTCCAGTTCCATCAGCGCAACCTCGTCGGCGTCGTCCAGGAAGCCCTCGACGCCACCGGCCTCGACCCCGCCTACCTCGAGTTGGAACTCACCGAGAGTACCGCCATGCGCAACGTGGACTTCAGCGTCAAGCTCATGGCCAGCCTCAAGGCCATGGGCCTCCGCCTCTGTCTCGACGACTTCGGGGTCGGCTACACTTCCCTCGTCTATCTCAAGCAGTTCCCCCTCGATACCGTGAAGATAGACCGCACCTTCCTGTCCGCCCTCCAGCAGGCGGCCAGCGACGCCGCCATCATCTCCGCCATCATCGGCATCGCCCGCAGCCTCGGCCTCGGCATCATCGGCGAAGGCGTCGAGACCGATGCCCAGCTCCGCTTCCTCCTCGCCCACGGTTGCGAAGTCATGCAGGGCTACCTCTTCGCCCGTCCCGTGCCCGCCCCCGCCATGGCCCGCCTGCTCCGCGAGCGTATGCTCGTCCTCTCCCAGTTCGCCACGGACTAAGTTGATTGCGTCGGCACGGCAGGGCCGACGCCCCTTCCTGACCCCTGACCCCTGACCCCGGGCCCCTCAAAAGGACATCCCTCGCTTTCGTCTAAGACCTCCCCACCATGCACGCCACCCTCTGCTCCGACCGTCTCCGCACTCGCCCCGAGGCCGGCGAGCCGATCCGCCGCGACCTTCCCACCACGCCGGCGGCGCAAGCCCTCGAAACCGGCTTCTCGGAGTCACCCCTGCTTCGCACACCCCGCGGCGGCGTCGCCTCCTTCCAGGTGCTCGTCACCGCCGACGCGCCCGGCGATGGCGCCGACCTGTCCGTCCGCGTCGCTCCGTTCGCAGGCCCGGCGGCGACTCTCGACCGCGTGGACGTGTGCTACGAGTGGCCCTGCCGCATCGCCGAGGAGGAGTGGACCTACGAGGCCCTCGTGCCTCTCGCCGTCTACCAGGCCGCCCCGGCCGAGGTGCGGCGCGGCCCCTTCGGCCCCCGCCGCCACCACGCGTTCTGGGTGGACGTGCCCGTCCCCCGCGACACCCCGCCGGGCACCTATCACGGGACGGTCGAGGTGCCCGGCTGCGAGCCGCGTTCTGTGACCATCGAAGTGCTCCCCCTGACCCTCCCTCTCGTGCCTCGCGTTACGGTGGATCTGAACAGCTACTCCGAAGCCCTCCACACCCAGCACCACCCGGGCCTCACCGGCCCCGATCAGATCGCCTGCGAGCGCAGTTACTATCGCGAGGCCCACGATCACCGCGCCGTGCTGCACTACCTGCCCTACGATCACGCGGGCAATGTCACCGCCGGCTACGCACCGCCGCTGACCGGGAGGGGGAGGAGCCTGCGCGTCGCGGATTGGTCGGCCTACGACGCTCGCTTCGGCCCGCTCTTCGACGGCTCCGCCTTCGCCAGCTCCCCCGGCGGCCGGCGCCCCATCCCCCACTGGTACCTCCCGTTCAACTACGACTGGCCCGCGGACTTCGCCCACTTCGGCGCCCGCGGCTACGATCTCGAGTTCGCGCAGATCATGGCCGAGTTCCGCCGCCACTTTCAGGCCCGCGGCTGGACGCAGACGGCCTTCGAGCTGTTCTTCAACCACAAGAAGCGCTACCGCTTCTTCCCCTGGGACGGCGACGAGCGCAAGCATGCCGTTGACCGCGCCCACTTCCTCCACTTCCGCTCCCTCCTCGACCGCGCCGCCGCCCTCGCGGGCCCGGAAGGCGCGAAGACGCGCATCGTCAACCGCACCGACATCTCCTGGAGCTACGCGCAGGACGTGACCGATGATCGGCTCGGCCCCGTCTTTGACATGTGGGTGGTCAACTCCGGCAACTTCGCCTGGACCCGCTTCGGCCTGGAAGCGATTCGCGCCCGCGGGCAGATCGCCTGGTGGTATGGCGGCATTGGCGGGCCGGAGCGCCCCACCATGGACCCCGACCGGCAGGTGATCCTCTGCTGGCGCCGCGGCGCCGACGGCTTCCTCGCCTCCTGGCTGAACATGGCCGTGGACGCCATGCTCGACCAGGCGAGCGAGTTGTCCATGCTCTACCCCGGCCGCCGCTTCGGCTGGGATCGCGCCCTCGGCTCCCTCCGCCTCTGCCGCGTCCGCCGCGGCACGGAGACCGCCGACCTGCTGGAAATGCTCGGACCCCGCGGCCGCGCCCTGGTGGATGAACTCGCCGGTGCCTCCGATGATGACTGGTGGACGCCTACGCCCGACTGGGTCTTCTACCCCACCGAGACGATGAGCAACGAGATGTACCGCCGGCAGCGCGCTGCCAATCCGCTCGCCGCGCGCGATCCCCACCTGCCGGCCCTCATCCACGAACGCGCGCTCGACCTACTCCTGAGGAGCTGACCGATGGCCGCCCTGCCAAACCGCACCTATCCCCAGTGGGCCCCACCAGGGACCGCGCTGATCGGGCCCCTTCCGGAAGAGGAGGCGGCCCGCCGCGCCGCCGTCGAAGCGCGCCTCCTCGAGCTCGCCCGCGTCGCCCTCGCCCTTCTCGACGTTGACGCAGTGCGCGACTGCATCCTGCCCGCTGCGCGCGTGGAGATCTCGCCGGACGACTTTGGCTACGACATTGACCTCTGCAACACCGTGCGCCGCAGCCTGCTCCGCCTCGAACGGCTCAGCGACCTCGCGCCCGAGGTCGCCATCTGGCGGCTCCGCCCCGACAAGCCCGGCCTCGCCGATCTCGTGCTCGCCGGCACCGAATACACCCACCAGTTCTCCGGCTGGGAGAAGTTCCCCATCCCTATCCCTCCCGCCATGCAGACTGCCTTCGAGGGCCGACCCGCCTCCGTCTCCAGTGCCGACGGCCGCTCCCTCAGCGTCTTCGCCCCCCTCCGCGACAGCCTCGACGACGTGGTCGCGGTGCTTGAACTATACACCGCTCTTCCGTAGGGCAGGCTTTAGCCTGCCCTGGCGGACCGACGCGGCCGCCTCCTACGCGCACAATGTGAAACCGGCCCGGGAATCGCTTCCCGGGCCGGCTGGTCATCGCGGTAGGGGTACAGCATGCTGTGCCCCTACCTACGTCGCGCACGCTACGGCTTGATCGCGATGCTCATCATCGCCTTCGTCGTGGCCGTTCCGCAGGTCACGCTGGTAGTCGTGTACGCCCCGGCCGTCGCCTTCACGCCGGTAGCGATTCCGAGCCCCCCGCCGTTGCCCGCGGTCACCGTGTTGTCAGTCTGCTCGGCGACGCTGCTGAGGTTGGTGTTGGCCCAAGCGGAGAAGTTGGCCGTGCCGGAGGCATCCGGCAAGGAGGTGGCAATCGCCGCCACCACCAGAGCATTGGCTACGGTTGTGGTAGCCCCCGGAATGGCCCCGCTGGTGTCAGCTGTGGACTCCGTGCCGCCCGTCGTGATGTTGCACGGGTCGCCGGAAGTGGTGGCGCCACGGATCGCGATCATGCGACCCAGTTGGTGATTGCCCGAGTCGCTGGTAGTCGGAGCGCCCTGCGTCCCATTATACCGGGACCAGAACACGGTGAGTCGCGTCGCGTTCGACGCCGCCGCGGTGCCGTATCCCTGCGGGGAGTTCGTCACTTCGGTCCAGGTGCCGCCGTTCGGAGTGGGGATGGAGATCGCCTGATTGGCCGTCTCCAGGAACAGCAACAGGATGTCGTTGGTCTGGAGGCTACCCGGCAGCGCGGGCGTGATCGCCCCGGTGCCAGAGCTTACCGCCCCGGCGGCGACGAAGGTGGGAGCGCTCGCAGAGGAGACGGTGATGTAGTTGCTCCGCGTCAGGGAGTTGGAGCCATATCCGTTGTTGACCATCAGCGTCACCGAATACGTACCGTTGCTGCTGTAGCTATGGCTCGGACTCTGCACTGTGGAGGAGGTTCCGTCGCCGAACTCCCAGGCCCAGAAGGTCGGACTTCCGGTGGAGCTATCGGTAAAGGTCACCGCCAGCGGTGCACCGCCCGTGGTGGGCGTGCCGGTGAAGTTCGCGGTGGGCGCCGAGATGGTCGTTCCCGGCTTGATCCACATCCTCACCCGCGCGACATCAATGTACGTGGTGAAGGCGTTCGTATTGCCACTCACCGGACAGCCGCAACTGTCAATGTAAAGCGAGTTGTCGGCCCGGATGTAGTTGGCCGGCGTGTCCGTGTACCACGTATCCCAGGCTTCGGTCATGCCGTGCAGGTGGTCGGCCACCAGGGTCTCCGGCACGTCGCCTGGCTTGAGGCAGTGGAGGAAGTAGTTGGGCGTATCATCTCTGCTGCCTTTATACTGATACTCCACGTACATGCGCGCCACACTGGTTCCGGCGTACGAGCCGTAGTAGTAGTACCGCCGCCCGTCCTGCTGGGTGGAGGTCGAACTGTTGGTGATGTGATAGATCTGATTGTCCGTGCGCACATCAGCCAGCGTGCCCGTGAAGCCCTGGCCCACCCACGCGAACTGCGTCACGGTGTTCGGGAACAGGGTGATCTCGGTGCACGCCATGATGTAGTTGGTCTTGGTCTCCCCATCCGAGCCGCCGGCATTGGTGGCCGTCAGGGTAACCGTATAGTTCCCCGCACTGGTGTAGGTATGGCTCGGATTCTGCGCGGTGGAGGTGGTGGAGTCACCGAAGTCCCACGACCACGCGGTGGGCGTGTTGGTGGAGGAGTCGGTGAAGGTCACCGCCAGCGGGAAGATCCCCACCGTCGGCGTGCCGGAGAAGTTCGCTACCGGCGGGGTGCCCCCGGTGACGGTGATGTAGTTGCTCTTGGTGTTCGTGTTATTCCCATACGCGTTGGTCGCGGTCAGGGCCACCGTGTAGTTGCCCGTGCTGGAGTAGCTATGGCTCGGGTTCTGCAACGTGGAGGTGTTGGTATCACCAAAGGTCCAGGCCCACGCCGTCGGCGTGTTCGTAGAACTGTCGGTGAAGGTCACCGCCAACGGCGCGCCGCCGGTTGTCGGCGTCCCGGAGAAGTTCGCCACCGGCGGATTGCCGACGGTGATGTAGTTGTTCTTGGTATTGGTGTTGTTCCCGTAGATGTTAGTCGCGGTCAGCGCGACGGTGTAAGACCCTACGGACGTATAGGAGTGACTCGGGTTCTGCGCCGTCGAGGTGTTTGAATCTCCGAAGGTCCAGGCCCACGCCGTCGGGCTGTAGGTGGAGGAGTCGGTGAAGGTCACCGCCAAGGCCGGGGCGCCGATGGTCGGCGTTCCGGAGAAGTTGGCCACCGGCTTGTTGCCCACGGTGATGTAGTTGTTCTTGGTGTTGGTGTTGTTGCCGTAGGCGTTGGTCGCGGTCAGGGCGACGGTGTAGTTGCCCACGGCCGTGTAGGAGTGGCTCGGGTTCTGCGCCGTCGAGGTGCTGGAATCGCCAAAGGTCCACGACCACGCGGTCGGCGTGTTGGTGGAACTGTCCGTGAAGCTCACCGCCAAGGTTGGGGCGCCGATGGTGGGCGTGCCGGAGAAGTTGGCCACCGGCGGGGCGCCGACGTTGATGTAGTTGCTCCGCGTGAGAGCGTGAGAGCCATAGCCGTTGTTCACCGTCAAGGTCACGGAGTAGGCGCCATTGGCGGCGTAGCTATGGCTCGGGCTCTGGACGGTCGAAGAGGTCCCATCGCCGAATTCCCAGGCCCAGAAGGTGGGAGTCCCCGTCGAGGAGTCCGCGAAGGTCACGCTCAACGGCGCCGCGCCCCCGGTAGGCGTGCCGGTGAAGCTCGCGGTGGGCGCGGAGATCGTCGTCCCCGGCTTGATCCACATGCGAATCCTGGCCACGTCAATGTGGGTGGTGAAGTTGTTGGTATTACCGCTCACCGGACAACCGCAGCTGTCAATGTAGAGCGAATTGTCGGCCCGAATGTAGTTGGCCGGCGTATCCGTGTACCACGTATCCCAGGCTTCGGTCATGCCGTGCAGGTGGTCGGCCACCAGGGTCTCCGGCACGTCGCCTGGCTTGAGGCAGTGGAGGAAGTAATTGGGCGTATCATCTCTGCTGCCCTTATACTGATACTCCACGTACATGCGCGCCACACTGGTTCCGGCGTACGAGCCGTAGTAGTAGTACCGCCGCCCGTCCTGCTGGGTCGAGGTCGAGCTGTTGGTGATGTGATAGATCTGGTTGTCGGTGCGCACATCGGCCAGCGAGCCCGTGAAGCCCTGACCGACCCACGCGAACTGCGTCACGCTGTTCGGGAACAGGGTGATCTCGGTGCAGGCCATGATGTAGTTGGTCTTCACCTCGTCGTCATAGCCGCCTGCATTGGTCGCGCGCAGGGTGACGGTGTAGTTGCCCGCACTGGTGTAGGTGTGGCTCGGGCTCTGCACCGTAGAGGTGGTCGAATCGCCGAAGTTCCACGACCAGGCAGTCGGAGACCCGGTAGAGGAGTCGGTGAAGGTCACCGCCAGCGAAGGCACCCCCACCGTCGGTGTCCCGGAGAAGTTGGCCACCGGCGCCCCGGAGGTGACGCTGATGTAGTTGTTCTTGGTGTTGGTGTTGTTCCCGTAGGCGTTGGTCGCGGTCAGGGCCACCGTGTAGTTGCCCGTGCTGGAGTAGGTGTGGCTCGGGCTCTGCGCGGTCGAGGTGTTGGAATCGCCGAACGTCCAAGACCACGCGGTCGGGCTATTGGTCGAGGAGTCCGTGAAGGTCACCGCCAGCGGCGCATTGCCCGTGGTCGGTGTACCGGAGAAGTTCGCCACTGGCTTGTTGCCCACCGTGATGTAGTTGTTCTTGGTGTTCGTGTTGTTCCCGTACGCGTTGGTCGCCGTCAGCGCCACCGTGTACGTGCCCGCGCTGGAGTACGTATGGCTCGGGTTCTGCACCGTGGAGGTGTTGGAATCACCGAAGGTCCAGGCCCATGCCGTCGGGCTATACGTGGAGGAATCGGTGAAGGTCACCGCCAGCGGCGCCGCGCCTAAGGTCGGCGTGCCGGAGAAGTTCGCCACCGGCTTATTGCCCACCGTGATGTAGTTGTTCTTCGTGTTGGTGTTGTTCCCGTACGCGTTGGTCGCGGTCAGGGCGACGGTGTAGGAGCCCACGGCTGTATAGGAGTGGCTCGGGTTCTGCACCGTCGAGGTGCTGGAATCGCCGAAGGTCCACGACCACGCGGTCGGCGTGTTCGTGGAACTGTCGGTAAAGGTCACCGCCAGGGTCGGCGCGCCGATAGTCGGATTGCCGGAGAAGTTCGCCACCGGCTTGTTGCCGACGGTGACGTAGTTGTTCTTCGTGTTGGTGTTATTGCCGTAGGCATTGGTCGCGGTGAGGGCCACCGTGTAGGTCCCCGTGCTGCTGTAGGTGTGACTGGGGTTCTGCGCGGTGGAGGTGTTGGAGTCCCCGAAGGTCCACGACCACGCGGTCGGGGTGTTGCTGGAAGAATCGGTGAAAGTCACCGCCAGCGGCGCCGCGCCGAGGGTCGGATTGCCGGAGAAGTTGGCCACCGGGGCGCTGCCGCCGGCGGGCTTGACGTAGATCCGGAAGCGCACGACGTTGTAGGACAGGTTGACGGCCTCGCCATTCGCTCGGCACCCGCACAGCCCGATGCCTACCTTCCCGGTCGAGCCCATGAACCGATCCATGTTCGTCCGAGTGGAGTAGAGCCATTGGTCGGAAGTTCCGATGGCGGTGGCGCCGTCACTATTATCCCACTCCCATTGGCCCCCCTCGTTCGCCGCCAGGTCGTCGGGCGACGGCATGACGTTTACTACCCCCGCGGCGGAGGCCTTGAGCTTCACGTCATACTTGACGCCCTGAACCTGGGTGCGGGTGTAGCTCGAGTCGTAACGGAACCACACATGGAAGTCTTTTCCGCCAGAGGCGCGGGCGAACACCATGTAGTTGCTGTCGTCGCCGGTGAGACTGCTCAGGCTTCCGGAGGACAGGGAGACCCCGGTCCCCGTGCCGTACTCATCCGGATAGGCTGCGACCTCAGTGCACACGACGATGTAGTTGTTCTTCGTTCCCGTGTCATTGCCATTGGCATTGGTCGCGGTCAGCGCGACGGTGTAGTAGTTGACGCTGTTGTAGGTGTGACTGGGATTCTGCGCGGTGCTGGTGCTGCCGTCCCCAAAGGTCCACGCCCAGGCCGTCGGGCTGTTGCTGGACTTGTCCGTGAAGGTCACCGCCAAGGGCGCCGCTCCCCAGGTGGGAGAGGCGGTGAAGTTCGCGTCCAAGGGCTTGACGGTGAGGTAGTTGGTCTTGGTCTCGCCGTCGCTGCCGGCCGAGTTGGTGGCCGTCAGGCTTACGGTATAGACGCCATTGCTGCTGTAGGTATGGCTCGGACTCTGCACCGTGGAGGTGGTGCTGTCGCCGAAGTTCCACGACCAGGAGGTGGGTCCGCCGCTGGAGCAGTCGGCGAAATCGAAGATCGCCGGCGCGGTGCCCCAGTACTGCTGTCCCATCACGCCCCTGGAATTGGCGTAGAAGTTGGCCACCGGCGCCACCGTGGTTCCCTGGTACTCATAGGGACCGATGTCCCAGCCGCCGTCTTTGGGCCGCGGGTTGCCTTCGATGTCCCTAACCACGGCCGGCAGGGGCGCGCCCCCGGCCGCGCTCGTGCCCTTGTCCTTCAGCGCGGCGTTGGAGGCGGAGGTCCACTTCGGTCGGAAGTAGTTGATCCATCCCTGCCAGGTGGTGGGCGACCCCGTGAGGGTCAGGTCCGGGTTCGTGTAGGTGGCCCCGGTCTCCGTGTTGGGATTCACCCAGCCGGAGGAGTCCAGCGTCAACGCGTTGCCCTGATTCCAGTAGTTGTTGTTTCCGGTCTGCCAGTCCTCGCAGTTGCCGGAACCGCCCTCCGTCCAGCCGTAGGGCCGCATATCGCCCTGAGGATCGTAGAAGATATTGTTGAACACGTAGAAGTGTCGCGTGTAGTTGTCGAAGCGGGACATGCCGGTGCTAAGCTGCGTGGCATAGCTAAACCCGCTGTTACTCCAACCGCAGTCGTACCAGAGGTTGTTGTAGGCGTAGCAGTAGGCCGACTCGTTCGAAGGGAGCGCCCCCCGGCCCGCATGGTGGACGATGTTGTTGCGAATCAGGGTGTACATGGACTCGTAGGGAATGTCCGGGTTTGCGACCGAAACGTCGGTTCCCGCACCGGGCATGAAGCCCCAGTCGTAGGTGCCGGGCGAGTTCACGAAGACATTGCTTTCGAAGACGTTGTACTGCGACCCGCCTTTTACGAATCCGCCGCAACTGGCGTTGTGGAGAAAGTTGCGGCGGTGGACGCAGTGATCCACCCACACGCAGTCAATGGTGGCCCCGCCGGCGCCCAGGTTGTAGAACTCGCAGTCCTGCAGGGTGATGTAGTCACTCTGCTGGATCTTGCACTGCCCGGAACTGGAGCCCCCGTCGTGGATCTTGCAGTTGGTGACGATGATGTTGTTGCTGCGCTTGGACACGTCGGCAAAGTCGTCGCACCCGCTGGTGACGGAGAGTGGATGCCCGCCGGTGTTGCTCATGTCCAAACCCATCAAGGTAATGTACTTGCAGCGAACCAGTCGGATGCTGCCGGTGAAGAGGGCGGTGAAGTCGCCGTCATAGGGGCGAATCGTGATGGGCGAGCCGGGGGCGCCGCCTACCAGGGAATGGTCCGTGAAATGCACGGAGCAGTAGCCATCCCCGTTGATGTTCATCGTCGTGGCGTACGTCCCCGCGCGCACGTACACCGTGTCGCCCGGCTGGGCGCGGCGGGTCAGCACCCCGCCGTCATTGTAGTAGAACGCAGCCCCCAGGGTCGCAAAGGGGGCCCCGATGGACCCGTCCCCGGTGGTGTCGTTCCCATTCGGTGCGATGAACAACTCCGCCGCGGCGGCCCCCGTGGCGGCGAGGCACAACAGAAGCAACAGGAGCAGTACGACCCACGTCTTCCTCATGTGAGTTCCTCCTCACGGGCAGACTGCACTTCGCTCACTACGGATGCGACTACGATCACCTCCTCTCCCTCCAGTCGTGGGCCCGCCTCTCACGATGCGCGCCAGCGTTTCGTCAGCTCCCACACTAACACGGGCGGGCCCGTGCGTCTTTGGACAGGACTTCGCGAGGCCTGGACATTCCTTCGCGCCCCGAGACGCCCGCGACGGGGCCGTGGCCGCGCGTTCGCAGGAATGTCCATAGAACGCGAAACCACGTTCACAGACGCGCCCGCGGAGACAGTGCTACTGTGTCTCCATCTGGGTTCAGCCTCTGCCTCCGCACGGAAGGGCAGCGCTCTCCCCTCCGTGCACACGGGCCGGCCTCACGGTGAGGTGCAAGACGGAAGCCGGGGCGGCTGCAGTCGCACGTCCACAGCCGCCCCCTTCCGTCACGGCCGGCACCAAGGGGCGTCGCAAACGACCAGGAAGGAGCCTTAACACCGCCATGAAGGTCACGATGATCGGCGCAGGAAGCCTCGTGTTCACCCGCGGCGCCGTGCGGGATATCCTCTCCGTGCCCGAGTTGGCCGCGGCCGAGATCGCCCTCACCGACATTAGCGAGCGCAACCTCGACATGATCTACCGCTTGCTGAAACGGGACCTCGAGGCCGCCGGACTGCCGGCCCGGCTCACCGCCACCCGCGACCGCCGCGCCGCCCTGCAGGGCGCCAACTACGTGTACAACACCGCCCGTATCGGAGGGCTGGAAGCGCTCACCCTCGACATCGAGATCCCCCTGAAGTATCGCGTCAGCCAGTTCGTCGGCGACACCCTGTGCGCCGGCGGCATCATGTACGCCCAACGCACCATCCCCGTCCTGCTGGAGTTCTGTCGCGACGTGGCCGAACTCGCCGCCCCCGACTGCCTCTTCATCAACCACGCCAATCCCCTCGCCATGAATATGTGGGCCGTTAACAAGTGTGGGGGTGGAATCCGCACCGTCGGCCTCTGTCACGGCGTGCAGTACTGCCTCGTCGAGCAGATCGCGGCCGCCCTGAACCTGCCCGCGGCGGAACTTGACGTGATCTGCGCCGGCATCAACCACCAGACGTGGTACCTCTCCGTCAAGCACCACGGGCGACAGTACGCGGACAAGCTCCTCGAGGCTTTCGAGCGGCACCCCGAAATCAGCCGGACGGAGAAGGTCCGCATTGACGTCATGCGCCGTTTCGGCTACTTCTCCACCGAATCCAACGGCCACCTGAGCGAGTATCTGCCCTGGTACCGCAAGCGCCTCGACGAGATTGACCTGTGGCGCGATCCGGAGACGATGCTCAATGGCGAGACCGGCGGCGATCTGCGTTCCTGCGCCGCGCGTCGCGACTGGTTTGTCACGGAGTTCCCCGCCCTCCTCGCCGCCCCGCCCCAGCCCATCGGCCCGGAGCACCGCGGCGGTGAGCACGGCTCCCGCATCATCGAAAGCCTCGAGACGGGCCGCCTCTACCGCGGGCACTTCAACGTGCCCAACCGGGGCATCATCACCAACCTCCCCCCCGACTGCATTGTCGAGGCCCCCGGCTATGTGGATGGGAACGGTCTGAGTGTCCCGGTAGTCGGCGACTTGCCCCTGGGGTGCGCGGCCGTGCTCAATGTCACTGCCTCCGTGCAGCGCCTGGCCGTGGAAGCCGCCATCTCGGGAGATGATATGCTCCTGCGTCAGGCGATGCTCATGGACCCCCTGACCGGCGCCGTCTGCAACCCGCCCGAGGTGTGGCGCATGGTGGACGACCTGCTCGTGGCCGAGGCGCAGTGGCTGCCCCAGTATGGCAGGGCCATCGCAGACGCACAGAGACGACTCGCCGCATGAATCGCCTCGCCACGCGCTGACGGTCAACCCCGCGCCGGACACGCGGCGCGCGGCTCGAGCGACCCCGACCCCCTACGGCCCGCCGCCGCTCGGCCCCTCCACCTCAAGCCGCGCCCAGGGGTGAAGACTCTCCCGCCGGTACCGCGCCGGGTTGCTCTGGTAGATGCGCTTGAAGGTGCGAGAGAAGTGGCTGAGGTCCGCGAACCCGTACTTCGCCGCCACCGCCTCCACCGACAGATCGCCGTAGGTCAGTTCCTTCGCCGCGCACGAAAGCCGAAAGCGCAGCGCGAATTGCCCGAAGCTCAAGCCCATCACCCGCCGGAAGGTCACCGCGAAGTGGCTCATCCCCATCGCACACGCAAAGCCGGCCTCGGCCACCTCCACCCGCCGCTGCGGGCAGGCATAGACCAACTGCAGCGCGGGCATCAGCTTTGGCAACTTCTGCGCGTGAAGGAAGTCTATCCCCACCCCCGGCTGTGGATCCCAATGCCGGCTGACCAGAAACAGGATGCGCAGCACTCCCAGCCGCACCGCCGTCGCCCACCCGCGGGTGCGCTCTTCCGCCTCCCCTCCGAGCTGCTCACCCAGGGAAAGCATCTCTGCTCGCGTCGCCGGGTCGCTCACGCGTGGCCGTTCGGCCGCCGGACACGCGAACAAGCTCAGCCACGACCGGCCGTCCAGCACCTCCTCGCCTATGAACCCCGGCAGGAACTCCAGCACGAACACCCGGGAGTCCGCCGCCGCACCCCGCCAGCCGTGCGGTTCCCACGCCGGCATAAACCACACGTCCCCCGGGTGCAACTCCAGCACCGTGCTCTCGAAGTGATGCTCGTACCGGCCCGCCAGCAGCACCCCGAGCTCGAAGGCCGCATGCATGTGCCAGCACACCGCCTCCGGCCCTAGCGCGTGGATCCGCCCGGAGAGAGGATGGGCGGAGCTAAGCTCCAGGCTGTAGACCGCGGTCGGATCCGGATGTCGCATCGCCGCCTCTCTCTCCCGATCCCTCACACGTAGTTCAACCCGGCTTGAATCGTCGGCAGCGGGAAGATTGCCCCCAGCGCACGGCCCAGCGCGCCTTCAGCTGTCCGCGCGTTCGGGTGGCCGCACACCAGCCGGCAGGCCTCTGACAGATCCAGGTCAAGCCGCTCCCGTCCGAGCGCGAACGTGCACCGTTCCCCCTCCTGCGCGAAGGACAGGCCCGCCAGGTCACGCTCGGTAAGCTGCGCCGCGAGGTAGTCCCGCAGGTCTTCCATCAGCCCCGGCAGGTTGATCAGCCGCTTCGTCCCCGAGATCGTCCTCCATTCCGTCCCCACGCCCATCTCTGCCAGCCGATAGCGCAGCTCGACATCCTGTGCCAGGGCCTGCACCGAGATCAGCGACGAGCCCGTCGCCTCGAACAGTCGCGGCATCGCCTCCAACAGGGCCGCCCGCGACCCCGCATATTCCGCGGTCCAGTGCCCCCGTTCGTCCCGCCACCGGTACCCGCCCAAGACCGCGTAGGCCACGGGCCGGCCCCCGTGCTCGATGGCGTAGATCTCGAACTTGCAGCAGTCCCACCAGAAACATAGGTTCCCCTCCAGGTCCGCCGGCCGCACGAAGTGCGCCGCCTCCGCCTGGTACAGCGGCGCCAGCAGCGACCACTCCTCGATCCCGGCCCGCCGCACTGACAGCCCCGTGGGCGGGGCCGCGAACAGGCCCGGCGTCAGCTTCGCCTCATAGGCCACTCCGGCGTGGACACAGTGATTCCGCCGGTAGAGGTTGCGGTCGCCGGAGACGATCATCAGTCGTACCCCGGCCGCCTCCATCCGTTCGATATGATGCGTCAGGATCGCCCCCGCGTACCCCTTCTTGCGCCGGTCCTCCCGCGTCCCCACACACCCGATGCTCGCCACCCGCACGGTGCAGCCGTACATCGAGAGCTCGGCGTCGTGCGAGAAGATGTACGAGATCGGCTTCCCGCCCTCCGCGATCACGCGGCCCGTCTCCATCACCGGCCGCCGCAGGCCCGCGATCATGTACTCCCTCTTGTAGTAGTCGAAGCCGAAGATCGCATCGAGCAGGTCGGTCAGATCCTCGATCTCCTCCGGCCGCACCGGGCGGGGTCCATCCACCAGCACTCTCCTTGTCGCGCGCGAGGTTTGCGGAGGCCGTTCGACGCGCCCCTCGCCCCTCCTCGCGAAAGGGAACGCGCGCCCGGCCGGCAGAATGGAGACGGAGAGAAGCGCTATGAGTGAGTTGCTGGCCGAAGAAACCGCTATCGGACCCGTCGGCCCCACCAGCGTCCGGCTGACCACCGCCGGCGCCGTCATCGCCGTGGCCCTCAACCTCGTCTGGGGCACCAATGCCGCCGCCCTCAAGATCGCCCTCTGGGGTCTCCCCCCCATCGGCGCCTCCGGCCTGCGCTTCTCCATCGCCGCCCTCGGCGTGCTCCTCTGGTGCCTCCTCACCCGCACCACCGTCCGGCCCCGGCGCGGCGAGGCCCGCTGGCTCGCCGTCAACAGCGCTCTCTTTCTCGCCCAGATCGCCACCTTCACCCTCGGCGTCCACTTCAGCACCGCCGCCCACGCCATCGTCATCCTCTACCTCTACCCCTTCCTCGTCGTCGCGCTCGCCCACTTCTTCCTCCCCGACGAGCGCATCTCCCTCGCCCGCATCGGCGGCCTCGCCGTTGCCTTCTCCGGCATCGCCCTCCTCTTCGCCGGCGAGTTCGGCCGCTGGCACGGCGCCGCCCTCCGGGGCGATCTCATTGAACTCTCCAGCGCCGTCCTGCTCGCCGTCCAGATCGTCTTCCTCAAGCACGCCGTCGCCCGCGTCACGCCCACCCGTGTCGTCTTCTGGCAGATGTTCGCGCTCAGCGTCGTCTTCCTCGCCTACAGCTTCGGCCTCGAGGGCCTGTCCCACGTCCACGCCGGCCCGGCCAGTTGGGCCGCCGTCCTCTACCAGGGCGTGTTCATCGGCGCCATCGGCTTCACCGTGTGGATGTGGCAGATGCGCCGCTTCTCCGCCAGCGTGCTTTCCATCTTCGGCTTCATCGCCCCGCCCACCGGAGTGCTCGCCAGCTGGCTCGTGCTGCACGAGCCCATCACCCCGCTCTTGCTGGTTAGCGCCGGCCTCGTCGCCGCCGGCATCGTCGTGGCCAACCGGCCGTAGTGCGCATCACCCCGAGAGGAGATGTATCATGGACTTTTACGATGTCATTCGCACCCGGCGCAGCGTCCGTAGCTACCAGCCGGCGCCGATTCCGGAGCAGGTGCTGAACCGCGTCCTCGACGCCGCCCGCATCGCCCCCTCCGGCAGTAACCGCCAGCCCACCCGCCTGATCCTCGTCACCGATGAGGCCATGCGGCGTGACCTGGCCCGCCTCTGCCACGAGCAGGCCTTCGTCGCCGAAGCCCCCGCCGTCGTCATCGCCTGCGGACGCGACATCAAGTACAACCGCGGCGATTGGATGGGCGACTACGCGGTGATCGTGGACGTCGCCATCGCCGTGGACCACCTCACCCTCGCCGCCCGGGCCGAAGGCCTCGGCACCTGCTGGATCGGCTCCTTCAACGGCCCCGCTCTCAAGGAATACCTGCAGTTGCCGGAGGACTGGCAGGTCGTCGCCGTCACGCCTCTCGGCTTCCCTCAGGGCGATCCCTTCACCGAGCCAAAGGGCCGCATGCCGCTCGAGGAACTGGTGATGTGGAATGGCTGGCGCGCCTGACTCCGCCGCAGACCTCTTCGTCTACGGCGCCAGTCCCGCCGGGATCGGCGCCGCGGTCACGGCCGCGCGCGAGGGCCTCCGCGTCCTCGTCGCCGAGCCCCTCGGCCAGCTCGGCGGTATGCTCACTGGCGGCCTCTCTCGCACCGACCTCGGCCGCCCCGAAACCGTCGGCGGCGTCTTCCGAGAGTTCTTGACCCGCGTCGTCGCCCACTACGCGGCACGCTACGGCCCCGACTCCTCGCAGGTGAAGGATAGTCTCGGCGGCCAGCGCTTCGAGCCCCGCGTCGCGCACGCCGTCCTCTCCGACCTGCTCGCCGAGGCCGGGGCGGAGGTGCGTTTGCGCCGCGAGATCGTGACCGCCGAAGTCGAAGGCCGGCGCCTCCGCGCGGTCACGTTGCGCAATGGGGTGGGGGAGGAGCGAGTGCGCGCGAAGGCCTTCGTGGACGCCAGCTATGAGGGCGACCTCCTCGCCGCCGCCTGCGTCCCCTATCGCGCCGGTCGCGAGGCGCGCCAGGAGTACGGTGAGGAGCACGCCGGCCACCTCTTCTGGGACCCCAAAACCAGCCGACCCTCCCCTCGCAGCACCGGCGAAGCCGACGCCCGTGTCCAGGCCTACTGCCTCCGCCTCTGCGTCACCGACGACCCCGCCAATCGTCGCGTGCTCGCGCCCCCGCCCTCCTACGATCCCGCCCGCTTCTCCCTCCTCCAGGCTTACCTCGACGCCGCTCCGCGTCAGCTCAAAGACGTCCTCCTCCTCGGCCCCCTCCCTAATCGCAAGTGGGACGTGAACAACTGGGGCTTCTGCTGGCAGTCCATGGACTTCATCGAAGGCAACGCGGGCTACGTCGAAGGTGATTGGCCCGCGCGCCGGCGGATCGTCCGCGCCCACCGCGACTACCAGTACGGTTTGCTCTACTACCTCCAGCACGACCGCGGCGTTCCCGCCGACCTCCGCGCCGAAGCCTCCCGCTACGGCCTCTGCGCCGACGAGTTCCCCGAGAACGACGGCTGGCCCGAGCAGCTCTACGTGCGTGAGGCGCGGCGTATGCTGGGGCGATACGTGTTCACCGAGCACGACGCGCGTCGCGACTCCCGCAAGCCCGACGCCGTCGTCGTCGGCAGCTATCCTCTCGACTCCCACGCCACCCAGTGGTACCGGCTCGGCCAGCCCGACCCCGCCTCCGAGGGCTTCTTCATGTGCTCCACCAGGCCCTACGAAATCCCTTTCCGCGCCCTCCTCCCCGCCGACCTCGACAACCTCCTCGTCCCCGTCTGCCTCAGCGCCACCCACGCCGGCTACGGCACCCTCCGCATGGAACCCGTCATGATGAACCTGGGGATGGCTTGCGGCCTCGCCGCCGCCCTCTCGCCCGGAGGCCCGGCCAACGTGGACGTGGCCGAACTGCAGCGGGAGCTGGCCGGCCGTGGGCAGGTGGTGCGGGTCTGAACCCGATCTCCGGTTGGGGGGATTTGAATTAGACTAGGGCTTGCCTGAATGCCGCGGTGCCCGGGCGCGCCAGAAGTTGCGGAGATCGCTGTTCTAGCAACACAGACGACACGCGTCGCGGTTCCTCCCGTCGCCCCCCTGCCTCCGCCCCGGCCGCGCGAAAGTTGTCAAAAACCGGGCTATTGCGACACATTGCGACACGCGCCCCGGCTTCCCCACTCCCCTCCCCCCAAAACGATTCTCGAAAAGGTCGAAAATGGTGTCATTGGTGTCATGGCGTCATGCTCCCTGGGTTGCCGTGCCTCACCCCTCCGCGCAGCCCCCCTCGTACGCCAGCGCCAAGCTCACCTCCGTCCCCTCCGGCAGTGGGTGACCGGCCCGCTGTATCGCCGCCGTGAGCCGCGCCGCCAGCTTCTCCGTCACCAGCCCCTGCCGCCCCGGGGCAACCCGGAGCGACACTGGTAGCACCCGCGCATAGCTCGCCAGCATCTCCGCCGGCCCGACCTCCGGGGCAGCGGTGAAGGCGTGCAGTTCGCGATCGAAATCCTGCAAGGCCTGCCGCACGATCCCCGCCGCGTCGTACTCCCCCTCCGCCAGCGGCACCACCGCGCGATACGCGATGCACCGTTCCGTGTAACGGTTCGCCTGGGTGATCGTCCCGTTGGGAATGTAGCGCAGCTCCCCGTTCGGATCCCGCAGCTTGGTCGTGCGCAGCCCCACCTCCTCCACCTCTCCGAACATCCCGTTGATCTCCACCACGTCGCCCACGCCGTACTGCCCCTCCATGATGATGAAGAACCCGGCCACCACGTCTCGCACCAGGTTCTGCGCGCCGAATCCCACCGCCAGGCCCACCACCCCCACGCTCATCAGCACCGGCGCCATGTCGAAACCGAACAGGTTCCGCAACACCCAATAGCCCACCACGAAGATGAAGACGTAGCGGGCGATGTCCCCGATCAGCAGCAGCAGTGTGGTCACTCGCTGCCTGTGTATCGGGTCCGGCAGCCGCCGCGACGAAGCCCGGATCGCCGCCCGCACCATCCACCCCAGGATCGCGTAGATGATCAGCGCGCCGATGACGAGCTTGGCCAGTTCCAGCGTCCCCGTCACCAGCCGCTCGTGAGAAAACAGCGCCCGCCACGCCGCCGCCAGCCATCCCATGTGCTCGCTCCCCAACTCTGCTCCCCCCACCTTCGACACCCCTCCCCCCTCCTCCTTATGGGCCCATTCCCTCCGGCCGCCCGACTCCCGATTCCCGATTTCCGATCCCCGGCCGTTCCCTATCCCCTAGCCCCTAACACCTAGTGTCCTGCACATAATATAACTTTACATTTCCTCGGGAGTGTGGGATACTGTGAGGCATGAGCGAGACCTCTCCTTCCACACTCATCGACCCGGTA
>Ga0315282_10000273_pt1 | contig 102912 bp, 83 predicted proteins | sample YL17G07_20_MG_FD_203693 | JGI IMG/M metagenome (GOLD analysis project Ga0315282, IMG submission 203693) | Sediment microbial communities from Yellowstone Lake, YNP, Wyoming, USA - YL17G07_20 | ecosystem: Environmental > Aquatic > Freshwater > Lake > Sediment | place: USA: Wyoming | collected...
GGCCGATGGGATCCGACAGTTTCTCTACAGTCAAACCCAGGGACTCACGAGACTTTTCGAGCTCCAGAACTCGCCCCCGGCTCAGCCTATGCTCTTCAATCCATAAATTTTTTGGGGGAACTCCTCTCTTCCCCTTCGAGTTGACTTTCCGGCCGATATTTAGTATCTTATTGCATCATTTAAACTTAAACTTATTTTAGAGAAAGTTTAAAATTTACCATTTTTGAGGTTAGCGAGGATGAAGACATTTGTCCCAAAAAAGGATGAGGTCGAGAAGAAGTGGTGGCTGGTCAATGCCCAGGGCAGAATCCTGGGCAGGTTGGCCACGAAAGTGGCGACATTGCTGCGCGGGAAGGATAAACCCCAATTTTCGCATTTTCTCGATATGGGCGATTTTGTCATCGTGATCAACGCGGAGAAGGTGAATGTCACGGGCAAAAAGCTGGGCAAGAAGGAATATTATTCCCATTCCCAATATCCGGGAGGGCTGAAAACGGTCGTCCTCCAAGACCTCCTGGCCAAAGCGCCTGAAGAGGTGATAAAAAAAGCGGTTTGGGGAATGATTCCCAAGAATAAACTCGGCCGCGCGGTTTACAAGAAGCTCAAAGTGTACCGCGGCCCTGAGCATCCGCACCAGGCTCAGAATCCACAAGAATACAAGTTTTAGGAGGCGCTGTTGAGTCTAATCCAATATTACGGAACAGGAAAACGCAAGACATCCGTGGCCCGGGTCTTTCTCCGGTCCGGGAAAGGCGAAATTACTCTGCTCGTCAATAAAAAAGCCCGCCCGTTTGCCGATTATTTTCACCTGGATTCGCACAAGCTGACCATCCGGCAGCCGCTGATGCTGACCGAAACCGAGAACAAGTTCGACATCTTCCTGCGCGTCGGGGGCGGCGGTGTCCGGGCCCAGTCCGAAGCCATCCGGCTGGGAATCTCCAGAGCCCTGCTCGAATTCAACAGGGAGCTCAAGCCGACCCTGAAATCGGCCGGCCTCTTGACCCGGGACGCCCGCATCAAAGAGCGAAAAAAGTATGGCTTGCTTGGCGCCCGCAAAGCCCCGCAATATCATAAACGGTAACGTGAACGGAGGAACGCATTGGTCTCAGTAACAATGAAGGAACTCTTGGAAGCTGGCGTTCATTTTGGCCACCAGACCAAACGGTGGAACCCAAAGATGAAGGAATATATCTACGGCCAGAGGAACGGCATCTATATCATCGACCTGCAAAAAACGATCAGGGCCTTCAAGGATGCCCTGCAGTTCGTCAAAGGCCTCTCCGAGAGCGGGAAGGCCGTCCTGTTTGTCGGCACCAAGAAACAGGCCCAGGATATCGTCAAGGACGCAGCGGCCAAATGTGAATCCAGCTATGTCAACCAGCGCTGGCTGGGCGGGCTTCTGACGAATTTCAAGGTCATCCGGGGCAGCATCGATAAGCTGGTTGAGATGGAAGAGATGAGGGAAGACGGGCGCTGGGACCTGCTGTCCAAGAAAGAACAGTCCAAGCTGGAGAAAGTCTACCGCAAGCTCTCCAAGAACCTGGGGGGCATCAAGGCCATGGAGGGCGCTCCCGGCGTGCTTTTCGTCATCGATTCTTCGAACGAGGAGATCGCCATTTCCGAGGCCCAGAAAATGAACATCCCCATCGTCGCCGTTGTCGATACCAACGGCAATCCCGACAATATCGACTACCCGATCCCCGGCAACGATGACGCCGTCCGGGCCATCGAGCTCTTCACCTCGAAAATGGCAGAGGCGATCATCGAGGGCAAGAAAAGCAAGATCGAAAAAGGCATGCTTCAAGATAAAAAGGCGGAGGAAGCCCCCTCCCAGGAATCCAAACAAGGAGCAGCCGCGAAGGGCGGCGGAACGCGGGAAACGGTCTGATTCCGTTCCTGGTCCGTCGTCAACGAAGGAGACCGCATGGACATCTCAGTCGAACAAGTCAAAGAGCTGCGCGAACGCACGGGCATCGGTATGATGGAATGCAAGAAAGCCCTTGAAGAGGCGGGGGGAGATGCCGAAAAAGCCATCGAAATTTTGCGCAAAAAGGGATATGCCCGGGCCAAGGATAAGTCCCACAGGGAGACCTCTGAAGGGATCGTCGGGTCCTATATCCATATGAACGGGAAGATCGGTGTGCTGGTCGAAGTCAACTGCGAGTCGGATTTCGTCGGGCGCAACGAGGAATTCAAAGAACTCGTGAAAAATATCGCCATGCATATCGCGGCGGCCAGGCCGAAATATATCGCCCCCGCGGACGTGCCGGCGGACGAGCTGGAGAAGGAGAAAGACATCATCCGCGAGCAATTCAAAGACTCCAAGAAGCCGCCCCAGATTGTCGAGAAAATCGTCGAGGGCAAATTGACCAAGTTTTACGAAGAGATGTGCCTGCTCGAACAGCCCTTCATCAAGGATGACAAAATGCGGATCAAGGACCTGCTGGCGGCCTTCATCGCCAAATTCAAGGAGAATACGAGAGTCAGCCGGTTCGCCCGGTTTGAAATAGGAAAGTAAGCCCAGACGCCCATGCCATCGCCCAAGCCAGCCTACACACGGATCCTGCTGAAGCTCTCGGGTGAATCCCTGCTGGGCAAGCTCCAGTATGGGATCGATTACAAGACGACAGCGGCCATCGCCCGGGAGATCAAGGATGTTCACGACCTGGGCGTCCAGATCGGCATCGTCATCGGCGGCGGCAACATCTTCCGTGGCTATCGCGGTACGGAGGAGGGGATGGACCGGGTTTCGGCCGACCAGATGGGGCTTTTGGCGACTGTCATCAACGGCATCGCCCTCCAGGACGCACTGGAAAAGCTGGGGGCGATTACCCGCCATATCTCAGCCATTGAAGTCAAGGCCGTGGCCGAGCCGTTTATCCGGAGGCGCGTCGTGCGGCACCTGGAAAAAGGCCGGATCGTGATCTTCTCCGCCGGCACCGGCAATCCGTATTTTACGACCGATACCGCGGCGGCTCTACGGGCCCTGGAAATCAAGGCTCAGGTCATTCTCAAGGCCACCAAGGTGGAAGGCGTTTATACGGCCGACCCGCTGAAGGACAAGGCCGCCAAGAAATTCCATACCATCCGCTACATGGACGTCATCAAGCGCGGTCTGGGGGTCATGGACACGACGGCCATCTCGCTCTGCAAAGAGAACAACCTGCCCATCATCGTTTTCAACCTGAAGAAACAAGGCAACATCAAGCGGGCGGTCTTGGGCGAAGACATCGGGACCAAAGTCTATTAAGGTGGCGAGTGATGGTCAAAGATGTTTTAAAGGATCTTGAAAAAAGGATGAAGACATCTCTGGAGCACTTCCGGAAAGACCTCGGCAAGCTCCGCACGGGACGGGCCAACATCAGCATTTTTGAGGATATCAAAGTCGAGTATTACGGAGTGCTGACGCCGGTCAACCAGATGGCCAAGATCGGCGTGCCCGACCCCAGCCTGATCACAGTCCAGCCGTATGATACGAGCCTGCTCGAGCCCATCGACAAAGCCGTCAAGGCCGCCGACCTGGGCTTGAACCCGATCAACGACGGCAAAGTCCTGAAAATCCCCATCCCGCCTCTGGATGAGGAACGGCGGCGGGAGATCGTGAAAAAAGTCAAAAAGATGCTCGAGGATGAGAAAACGGCGCTCCGCAACATGCGTCGGGAAAGCAAGGAATTCATCGAGGAGCTCGAGAAAGAGAAAGAGATTGCCGAGGACGACAAGTTCAAAGGCCTGGACGAGCTTCAGAAAATCATCGACGACTATACCAAGAAAATCGAGGACGCCGCCGCGGCCAAAGAAAAAGAGATCATGCAGATCTAGAAGGCTCGGGGTAAGCGCTTCATTAAAGGAGGAGGGGGGCCTGTCACCGACCAGCCCCATCATCCTCGCTGAAAAATTTGGCGTCGGGTACCAGAATTTCTTAATTAGGTATATGTCCCCAAATTTTCGTCAGTTGCGGTGGAAGGGGCGCCCCGGTCGGTGCCACCCCACTTTATCTTATTCTAGCGTTACCCCTCGCCAAAGCTAGGGAGAGAGAAACTAATCGCCCAGCCTAAGACGGGATGCCTTTCACCATACTTGTTGGTGGACGAGCTTGTTATCCCTGAAAACGACCCGAATGTAAGTTAGCTCTTGCGTGATGCTTTTTTGGTCCTTGCCGACCAGCCCCATGTCCAACTGGACTTCCGTACTCGCTTCCGCCTGGCCTGCGAGCTTTTGAAAAAGCATCGCTTTATAGGCTCCCTTGGGCGCAAAGATGTCCAGGGCTTCCTGTTTGGAAAAACCGTGCTTCTGGAAATTATTTTTAGTGACCGTCTCGAGGCCGGGGTCGACGGCTTCCCATCGGTCAAGGAGCCCAAATTTCCAGGAATAGGCAATCGTTTTGGTCACTTCCTCCGCATCCTTGCCAACCAGCAGCGCCAAGTTGTCTTGATAGATTTTCACCTGCTTGGCGGCGTCGGATGTCGCACAGGACAAAAGAAAAACCAAGCTCAGGAATAATGCCAATGCTTTCGATTTCATATCTGCCCCCTCCTGAAGGACAATGAAGCCGTTCAATAACCGACTGAGTTCAGGCCGGCGCCTCCGGCGGCCTTGCCCAGAAAATTTTTCCTCCCTTTAAATATGCGTTTATGAAGACGCTTTGTCAAATGTCGAGGCGGGATCTTTAGCATTTCCATTATCCGCGAAAGGTCTGAGGGGTCCTGTCGGACACTCTTGGAGGGAAACCCTCATTCCGGGTTTCCCTTCAACGATCGCTTCGCTCTCTGCCTCCTTTCCGTGGAGCATCTGGCGATGAATTCATGGGGGATGCTCCTTGGAGGAGTGTTTGCGGGGTAGCATCCGTGCCACCCCTCATCAATTTAACTACGGAAATGGAGATACTTCAGGCAGGATCCCTCGCTCGTTTTGACATCTGCATGACCATGTGATAAATTTTAATAAAAGGAAAAATTTCGGTGACAGGGACTTCATTCCCAAGATGGAGTCCCCGGTCCCGAATTTATATTCGCTCGAAAGGGAGAGCGCAATGAAAGAAACTATCCAATTCACGCTCAACGGGAAGCCGACCAAGCTGACCGTTGACAGCGACCGCATGCTTCTCTGGGTGCTTCGGACCGACCTCGGCCTGACCGGCGCCAAGTACAGTTGCGGCGAGGGCTTTTGCGGCGCCTGCACGGTGATCATCAATCGCGAGGCTGTCCGCTCCTGCCAGACGCCCGTCAAAACCATCAAAGGCAAGGATGTGATCACCATCGAGGGATTGGCCAAGGACGGGGTCCTTCATCCCCTCCAGCAGGCGTTCATCAAGCATGACGCTATGCAATGCGGGTTTTGCACATCCGGCATGATCCTGACAGCTTATGCCCTGTTGCTGAAAAATCCCGGGCCATCCCCCAAACAGATCATCGACGGCATGGAGGATAACCTCTGCCGGTGCGGGTCTCATACCCGCGTCCTCCAGGCCATCCAGACTGCCGCCGGGCAAATGAAAGGAGGGGTGAAGAGATGAAAAAAGACGCCTATCCGGATATCGCTGTTGATGAAGCGAACGCCCCTTCCTCACTGAGCCGACGGGAATTCCTGAAAATTGTGGGGGGCGGGATCGTCATCTTTGTCACCTACGGCGATGAGCTGGCCTTTCAGGAGCCGGCGCGGTCTCAAGCGGCGCGTCCGAGCCTCCCAACCGATTTCAACGCCTTTTTGAGGATCGGCGAGGACGGCCGGGTGACCTGCTTCACGGGCAAGATCGAGCAGGGGCAGGGCGCCATCACCGCCCTGCCGCAGATGCTGGCCGAAGAGCTCGAGGTTCCCTTGTCGTCGGTCGATATTGTTTTGGGCGACACCGACCTCTGCCCTTGGGACGCGGGGACGTTCGGCTCGCAGACGATCCGTTCTTTTGGGCCCGCACTCCGGGGGGCAGCCGCCGAGGCGAGAGAAGTACTCAAGGAGCTGGCGGCTGAAAAGCTAAAGGTTCCCATCGACCGTCTGCAGGCCAAGGATGGCGTCATCTTCGATAAAACCAGGCCTCAAACGCGGGCCACCTATGCCGAGCTCGCTCAAGGCAAAAAAATCGAGAGGCATCTGACCCAAAAACCAGCCTTGAAGAAGCCCGCGGAGCTCACGGTCATGGGCAAACCTCAACCCCGGCGGGATGCCCTGAAAAAGGTCACGGGCGAGGCCCATTATGCCGGCGATTTTCGTCTTCCCGGCATGCTTTACGCGAAAATCCTGCGGCCGCCGGCCCACGGCGCGAAACTCAAGGACCTGGACACATCCGCGGCCGAAAAAATCAGCGGGGCCCAAGTTATTCGGGATGGCGACCTCATCGCAGTCCTTCATGAATTCCCCGATGAGGCGGAGCGGGCCCTGACGCTGATCAAAGCGCAATATGACCTGCCTGAAGTGAATGTTGATGATAAAACCATTTTTGACCACTTGATCAAGTCGGCGCCGCAGGGACGGACCGTAGCCGAGGGTGGAAACCTTGAAGAAGGGGCCAAGCTGGCCGCGGTCAGTTTTGACGAGACATACTTGAACAGCTATGTCGCCCATGCCACGATAGAGACCCACACCGCGCTGGTCAGCGTCGAGGGGGACAAAGCGACGGCCTGGGCGTCGTCCCAAGCCCCTTTCGGGGTCAGGGACGAAGTTGCCCAGGCCGCGGGAATTTCCGCTCAGAACGTCCACGTCATCTCACCGTTCATCGGCGGAGGATTCGGCGGGAAAACGAGAAACACCCAGGCCGGCCAGGCCGCGCGCTTGTCGAAAACGACCGGCAAGCCCGTCCAGGTCACCTGGAGCCGCGCCGATGAGTTCTTCAATGACACATTCCGGCCGGCGGCGGTCCTTAAGATCAAGTCCGGCATTTCCAATTCCGGCCAGATCATTTTCTGGGATTATGAAGTTCTTTTCGCCGGCGAGCGAAGCTCCCAGCAGTTTTATAATATCCCCCACCATCGGACTGTTGTCCGTGGAGAGTGGGGCGGAGGCCGAGGCGGAGGCGCGCCTTCGGCCCACCCCTTTAGCGTCGGGGCCTGGCGGGCGCCGGCCAGCAATTCGAACACGTTCGCCCGCGAATCTCAGATTGATATCATGGCGGCGAAGGCGGGCATGGACCCGGTGGAATTCCGGCTCATGAACCTCAACAATCCGAGAATGGAGCGAATCATCAAGGCCGCGGCGGAGAAGTTCGGCTGGAAGCCGGCCAAGGCACCGAGCGGGCGAGGGTGGGGAGTCGCCAGCGCCGATTACCAGGGGACTTATCTGACGACCATGGCCGAAGTCGTGGTTGACAAGGCGACGGGAATCGTCCAAGTCATGCGCGTCGTCTGCGCCCAGGACATGGGCGTTGCGGTCAATCCCGAAGGGGCCAAGCTGCAGATCGAGGGCTGCATCACGATGGGCTTGGGCTATGCCCTTACGGAGGAGGTCCATTTCAAGGGGAGAGAAATCAAAGACCTTAATTTCGACACCTACCAGCTTCCCCGTTTTTCTTGGCTGCCAAAGATCGAAACCGTCCTGTTGGATTCGCCCGAAGTCCCTATCTCTGGAGGCGGAGAGCCGCCTATTATTACGATGGGCGCCGTCGTGGCCAATGCGATTTTCGATGCAAGCGGTGCGCGCCTCTTTCAGCTTCCGATGACGCCGGAAAGGGTCAAAGCCGCTTTAAAGTAAGAAATGGAGTCAAACCTCAACATTTAACAACCTGCGCATAAAACAGATAATATTTTTATTTAGGTCCATTCATAAATGATTAGACGAAAGAAGCTTGGCCTTAAATGTTAAATGTTGAGGTTTGACCCCAAATGCCTAAACTAAAATCAATCGACGATCTCATGCAGTTAATCTACATGTTTCGCCCGATCCGGATTGTCCTGAGCGCATTCGAGCTCGATGTCTTTTCGGCTATTGGAGTAAAAGCGATGACGTCGGCCGAGATTGCGAAACGGGCGAAGACAAACGCGAGAGGGATGGACCGGCTGTTGAATGCGCTCTGCGCCCTGGGGCTTCTGATAAAGAGAAAGGGGAAGTTCGCCAACACGACGCTTTCAAAAAAATATCTTGTCAGCGGCCGGACAGATTTCCTGGCCGGATTAGGCCATTCGGCGGATATGTGGAACAGCTGGAGCACGCTCACCCAGGCTGTCATTCACGGGAAGACGGTGATAAAAAGAGGCCCCTTGAAGCGAAAGGGAAGCCGGCTGTCTGGGTTCATTGCCGCTATGGACCAACGAGCTTCCGCCCAGGCGAAAGAGACCATAAAAAAGCTTGATTTAACAGGCGTTCGCAGGACCCTGGACATCGGAGGCGGGTCGGGGGCCTATTCGATCGCTCTGGCCCTGGCGAAAAAAGATCTCAGGGCAACTATTTTTGACCTTCCCGACGTCATTCCGCTGACGCGGTCCTATGTCAGAAAATCAAAGTTGGCCGCGAGGATCGATTTCATCGAAGGCGATTTTCACCGGGGCGGCTTCGGCTCCGGCTACGACCTCATCCTGCTTTCTGCGATCATCCATATGAATTCTTTGTCAGACAACCTGAATTTATTGAAAAAGGCCGTGCGAGCCCTCAGCCCGGGCGGACAGCTGATCATCCAGGATTACATCATGAGCGAAGACCGGACCAAGCCGGAGCAGGGAGCATTTTTTGCCTTGAATATGCTGACGAGAACCGAAGCCGGGGATGCTTATACCGAGCGCGAGGTGCGCAGGTTGATGAGAGCGGCCGGCTTGTCGCAGATTACACGGATCAACATGCGGTTTGCGACATCGCTCCTTGTCGGCAGAAAAAGAATTTTATCTTAAGCCTTCGACGCCCGTCTAAACGCATTCTCCGTCGTGCCGAATTTTGTCCGGATCACGACGCCCCACCCGATAATGCTCAGGCACAACATGAACAGGAACCCGAGGATGGGGATAAATCCGATGAAGCTGACAAAGAGCAGCCCCAGCAGCGCGCCGCCCAGGGCAGAAACATTCTGCCGATTGAAGCCCTTGGCCAGGCTTTCGCCGAAGAAATAAAATAGCGCGACCCGGCCGAAGATCTTAACGACAAATCCTGCCACGGCCAGGAAGAGGAGAATGGGGATGCCGATCAGGATGAGACAGAGAACGGCGGCGATAATGATGAAAATGGTGTAGAGGATAAGCGCCAATAGACCCGTTCCAAAAACGGGCCAGAAAGATGTCCGAACCTGATTAGAAGCCAGCGCAATTTGCCTGGGGAAGAGACCTGCGACGAGGAACGTCATCAGGAACCAGATAAAGATAGAAACGAATTTGAAGGCAAGGATGATGGGCAGTAGCGAGAGGGAAAAGATCCCCCTGACACCACCCCTAAAAATTTTTCCGGTGATATCGGATGGCTTGAAGTAGATCGTGTCTCCGTCGATGCGATGCCCGGGCTCTTTTTCGACACCGCCTCCCAGGCTGACCAGGTCCCCATGAATGACAGCCGTCGCTTTGAGAGTGATTTTCGAGCCGATCCCGACCACCGAATCATCGACTTCCCCGCTAACTGTGATCGTCCCGCCGATGGCGACGACGTTTTTCTTGACTTTGCCCTCGACGATGACATCCCCGCCGACAGTGATGACATTATCGCGGGTCTCGCCATGAGCAACGACGATCGTATCATGATAACTGAATTTGTCTCCCTTTTCCTGGTGTCCCACAAGTGGAAGGGTCCCCACAGAGAGAATGAATAGAATGGCCGCGAATTTGTGCTTATTTTTCATGATGTTTCTCCAGCCAGAATCTCCTCCCCCACAAGACGCCGACGGTAAGAATAAGGAGGAGGGTGCCACAGATAAAAATGGCCCATGCTTCCGGGCTGATCAAAGACGTGAAAACCTTCAGGCTTTCCAGGCCCCGCCCGAGGAGCTCGTGCACGACTTTGAAGGCGAGCATCAAAAATTTGGCGATTTTGACCAGCATAAAAGCGGCATCCTTGACATAGGACCAGAGCCCGTGGTTCAGGCGGATGAAGAACTGGATGAGGTTTTGCCCCGATACGAGGGTAAAAATAGAAAGTGCGGCGATCAATGCCAGGAATCCGGCCGCCCCGGCCGCCAGCCAGCCGAAGATCGTGACCTTGGCCTTTGCCGGCACCGTCGAGATCCTGTCCATGACACCTTTGGCAAAATCGGGGGGCACCTCAAACGCAGGCAGGCTGTCGATCGCCTCGAGCATCCGCTTTCGCTCCGCAACGGCGTCGCGGCATTTCGGGCAGGCAGCGAGATGGCTCTCGAAATCCTGCTTTTTCGCCGAAGAGAGATCTCCCTCCAGGTAGGCATAAAGTCGCTCCAGGTTGAAGCAGCTCATGCGGACTCCCCTAAAAGCCGTTTTAGGATTTCCTTGGCCTGAAAGATTCGGTTTTTGACCGTACCCAGGGGCAGGTCTTTGATTTCCGCCATTTCTTCATAGCTCAGGCCGTTGATATGCCGCCAGACGAACAATTCCTTCAGGGACGCGGGAAGCTTGTCGATGGCGGCGTCGATTCTCTTCCGCAGCTCGCTGAGTTCGAATTGACGGACCACGGAAGGGTTTTCATCGGGAGTCTGCAGCGGATAACGCTCTTCGCCATCTTCGGGCTGCTGGTCCAGCGAAAGGGTGGGAATCTTCTTTTTCCGCCAATGGTCGATGACATAGTTGGAAGCAATCTTGAACAGCCACGTGCTGAATTTGTATTGAGCCCGGTAGGAACCGAGCGAGGCATACACCTTGAGGAAGACCTCCTGGCTGAAATCCAGGGCTAGCTCGCGTTCTCCGACCATGCGTCCTATATAATTGAAGACAGGCTGCTGGTATCTTTGGACAATCATCTCGAACGCTCCCTTGTCTCCTCGAAGGGCTCGCCTAACCAGTTCTTGATCTTCATGCATCGAGGACTCACTTTGTCCTCAAGGACTTATACGAACGACGGGGAAAAAGGTTTTATTTTTTCCGGGGAGCCGCGTCGTCGATGATTTCGCAGTCCGGAGGCACTTTAATCTCGAAAAGATCACCCGGAAGCCGGGCGTTGGTGCGGATTTTAACGAAGGCGAATTCGTTTTTATTGCCGGCCCAGTCGAAAAAAATCGCTTTCCTGATCAGCCAGGTTTTTTTGTCGATTTCGAGGAGGATGTGTGTGTATTCGCCCTCTTCCCGGGGGGTTAATTTGAGCTGGGAAACTTCGCTGCCTTCCCCCGGAAACGGGCTGGACTCGATGACATATTTTTCGGCGAGATGCCCCTTGCCGGCAAGAAAAGCGAGAATTTCGGTTTCATACTGTTCTTTGGCCAGGTTTTGCCGGAAGAGCTGATTGTCCTCGGGCATATAGGTGAGCAGGATCCCTTCCTTGAAGACGATCACTTTCTGCTCAGGGTCCTTGTATTCCCACCTCATCAGGTCGGGCTTTTTCATGTAAACCCGGCCTTTCTCTTTGAGCGGCTTAGAGACGGTGGTCGCATAGAATGTCTGCTCAAAATCGGCCTGGAAGGATTGAAGAGAGGAGAGTGTCTTCTCGGCTTTGATGACGATATCCTGCACGGATACCTGTGCCGCAGAGATCGATACGGATGCCACCGCCGCGACCAGAAAAATCAATTCCTTTCTCATACTTTTCAGATTATAACATAAAAAGGGCGCGTCGTTTTCTGTAATTCCGGAGCGGGGGTGGCGCCGATCTGGGGCGCCCCGTCGCTCGCAACAAAAGCGCCCCTCTTGGGGATTGCGGAAGTGAGAACGACGGGGCTGATCGGTGACAGGTCCCCCGCCATAGTTTAGAGCGAGGATTTGCTGTCTATTCTTCTTTTTGTTATAAAAGCACTGCATGAAAGCCCAATTCTTCCTTTTCCTTTTTGCCTACTTTGCCCTCATCCTTTTTGCCGGGATAGGCTTTTCCAGACGAATGAAGAGCCTCGAGGATTTTTTTCTGGCATCCCGGAAGCTTTCTGCCGGGCTCATCTACCTGTCATTGACGGCAGCCTGGTTCGGCGCGACTTCCATCTTGGTATCCACTGACGAAGCCCTAAGGTCGGGCGTCAGTTCTTTTTGGCTGGTCGGGCTTCCCGCAGTCGCCACGGTGCTCATCCTGGCCGTTTTTCTGGTCAGGCCCCTCTACCGCCTTTCTATCATGACATTGCCCGACCTCGTCGAACTTCGCTATGGCCGCGCCGTGCGTCATCTCTCCTCCGTTCTCATCATCTGGTACATGGCCGTGCTCGCCGCATCGCAGATGGTCGCGTTGGGAAATTTCTTGAGGCCATTTCTTGGATTTTCCTATTTTTGGAGCCTGGCCTTGGGCACGGCCGTCGTGCTCCTCTACTCTGTCTTCGGGGGCCTTCGTTCGGTCGTTATGACGGATTGCATCCAGTTTTTTCTCCTGGCGGCCGGCGTCATCGGGCTCTGTGTGTTTTTGGCCGGGCGCTCCTCTTGGCACACGATTTCTTCCATCGCCGGCGGGCTCGGCAAGCATGGATATTTTGATTTTTTCCTTAACCTTAAAGAAAATTTCCTGATCGCCCTGTCCTTCACGCTGGCCTGGACTATCTCGCCCATTGCCCTGCAGCGGATCCAGGCGGCGCGGGATGTCCGCGAAGCCAGGAAGGGATTGTCCGCCACGGCCGCCACACTATTCCTGCTTTACGGGCTTGTCGTCATTATCGGGATTTTCTCTCTTCCGCTTTTTTCCGGACAGATGCTCTCCCGGCCCCTGGTCTCCGAGATCATCGCCTCCAAGGTTGGCGTTTTATTCGGAGGGATCTTGTTCGTGGCCGTCGTCTCTGCGATTCTATCGACCATGGATACCGCCATCAACACGGGAGCGCTCGCTTTGACCCGGGATTTTTATCAGCAATTCTTCGCTTCTCCGGATAAACGTCCGGTCCTTGTCAGCCGTCTGGCCACGGTCCTTGTCGGAGGCGCGGCATTCCTGGTGGCGACCAGGTTCCGGAGCATCCTGAAAACCATCGGGCTGTCTTCGGAAATTCTGGCCGAAGGGTTTTTTGTCCCCGGGCTGGCGATGATTTTTTTGAGAAGACGGCTTCCGCTGGCCGGCTTGCTCAGCCTCTGCCTTGGAGGCGGCTTCGCCGTTCTAAGCTTCCTGGGCGCGACGAATATCCTGTCCCTCGGCCTGCCTGCCTGGCCCTTTTCCGTTCCCTATGGGCTCTTGCTCAGCCTGTTCGGATTTGTCCTCGGGCTGATCATCGACGTGCTTCGAAAATGACAACCATTGGTCATGAGAGAAACACGAGCGGTTTACTGGGGCTGGATTTTCGGATATGATTCCGGCGATGTCGTTCTGGGAAAGACTGCGCTGGCGTTTTGTGGGGACTTTCGGCAAGGCCATCATCTGGCTCTGGTTCAAGTCTACCCCGATGAAGATCGTCGGTGACTCCGATTATCGGGCTTTGCGAAAAGCCAATAAGCCGGTGATTTTCTTGATCTGGCATGGCAAAATCTTTATCGTGCCCTATTTTTTTCGGAAACGCGGCATCATGCCCCTCATAAGTCCCTCCAAGGATGGCGAGATTCCGGCCCGGATCATGGACGGCTGGGGATACAAGATTCTGCGCGGGTCCGGCTCGCACGTTGTCAAAGGGGCTTGGCTGGAGATGAAAAAAGAGCTTCAATCCGGCGGCGAAGTGATTATCGTTCCGGACGGCCCCAGGGGGCCCGACCGAAAGCTGAAGCTCGGCTGTATCAAGCTGGCCGCGGAAACTGGCGCCGCTCTCGTCCCTTTTAGTTTTTCCGCCTCGAGAAAAAAGATCCTGAAAAGCTGGGACCGCTTTTTGATGTTTTATCCCTTTTCTAAGGTCGTGGCTGTTTACGGCCAGCCGGCGGAGATTCGTCCCGGCCTCACGGACGCGGAGCTCGAGGCGGAGCGGCAGAGAATCGAGACCCTGATGGTCGAATTCGACAGGGACCTCGACGATTATTACGCCAAGTAATTAGCGTATGTTTACTTGTCTGGCGCCTGGGGGTTGAAGAGCTTGACAGTCTGGGGGTTGAACAGGATGATCATGGAATAGATCCCCAGCGCCGTCCCAAAGGGGATATTGATCAGGCTTAGGAAGGACACGACAAGAATCAGGATCCGGCCCCATTCGTGGCCCTTGAGAAGCCCGATGCCGCCGATAATCTTGGGAAGGCCGAGGAGGGCAAGGAACGAACTGACCGTAAAGCCGATAATCCTCAAAACGCCTGGCGCGATCTCTCCCATGTCGGGAATGAACGAAACGCCGAACAGGATCGTGAAGAGAATCAGGGCTCCAAACAAGCTCAATGATCCGAAGATGATCCAGAGAATGCCGATCACTTTAACATGGTCCTGCATAGGATTAACCTCCGTTCATTAGATTATACGGCAAATGAGCCCAGCGGTTTTAAAAAACAATGTTCCTTCCAAGAGTGTCCCCCCGGGCACTCTTGGAGGAGGACCCTTTTACAGGTTCCCCCTCCAACGGGCGGCGGGAATACCCGCCAGCCCTGCCACCCCTCCAAGGAGCATCCTCCCATGAATTCATGGCCAAATGCTCATTGGAAGGAAGGCAGCGAGCGAAGCGAGCGTTGGAAGGAAACCCTAGGCAAGGGTTTCCTTCCAAGAGTGTCCCTCCTGAAGATTCATGGCCAAATGCTCATTGGAAGGAAGGCAGCGAGCGAAGCGAGCGTTGGAAGGAAACCCTAGGTAAGGGTTTCCTTCCAAGAGTGTCCGTCCCGCTTGACTTTTTCCTCGAAAAACTATAATTAGAATCCACATCCACAGATTGGAGGGAAAAATGGCAAAAATAAAAGCCCAAATCACTTTCTTGATCGTTCTTCTGTTCGGCGTCGCTCTCTTTGGTTTCGGCCAAACGGCAGAAGAGCACCTGAAAAAAGGGGACGACTACTACACCCAGCTCGACAACCAGAAGGCGCTCGAAGAATATTTGGCCGCAAACAAGCTCGACCCAAAAAACTACGAGGCGCTCTGGAAGCTTTCCAGGACGTATATCGACCTTGGCGACCTGGTCAGCCCCAAGGAAAAGGATTATGAAGCGCAGCAGAAACAGCTCTATAAGAACGCCCAAAGCTATGCCCGTAAATCGGTCGCCGCGAACCCGAACGACACCTGGGGGCACTTTTATCTCTCGGCTTCGCTGGGTATGTATGCCCTTATGTTGGGGAAAAAAGATCAGGTCAGCATGTCCAAGGAGATCAAGACCGCGATCGATAAGGCCATCGAGCTGGACCCCAATAACGACTTGGCCTATCATGCCCTGGGCCGTTGGCAGCGCAGGATGGCCGAGATCGGCGGCGCCCAGCGCTTTTTCGGCAGCATCCTCTTCGGTTCGATCCCTAAAGGCACCTTCGAGGAATCCGAAAAAGCTTTTAAGAAAGCCGTCGAACTGAAGCCGGATTACATCAACCACCATCTTGAGTTCGGCCGCACCTATATATCTCTCAAGAAATACGACCTGGCCGCGCAGGAATTTCAGAAGTGCCTCGACCTCAATGTAGCGTCTTCAAAGGATAGTGCCTACAAGGACGAGGCCAAGCAGGAATTGGCGGCGGCCAAGAAGAAACTCAAGTAAAAGCGGATTTCTTATTTGGGTCTTTGCGGCAGCGCCGGCGCGTAATTCACGGCGGCGGCCGCATTGACGATGCCCCAACCGTAATCATTATTCGGCGACGACGCGTTTCCGGCCGTGTTCAAGAGGGCGGCGCGGACCTGCTTGGGCGTCCAATCCCTGTGGGCTTCAAGGAGCAGCGCCGCGACCCCGGCCACGAGGGGAGTGGCGAATGAAGTCCCGCTGCCTCTCACATAATAATCGCTTTGATCCCGTCTGTTTGCTGCAATCCAGTCGCTAACACCGAGAGCGCAGACCTCGGGCTTGATCCTTCCATCATAGGTCGGGCCGGGCGAGCTGAAGGATGCGATTTTCCCCGATGAATCCACGGCTCCCACGGCGATCACGTCATACCCGTCGGCGGGAGCGATGATGTGTCCCCAGGCGTTCCCCCGTTCATTCCCGGCGGCGTTGACAACGACAACACCCAGGCTCGCCGCCCGGTTGGCGGCCCGCGTCGTGACGGCCGTTTTGCCGTCCATATCCTTGAATTGGTACCAGTCCGTGTAGCCGAGGGAGGACGATACCACTTCGGCCCCAAGCGATTCTGCCCATTCAATCCCGGCCGCCCACCAATCTTCCTCGATCGGCTTTTCATAATTTGACGTTTCCGTCTTGCCCAGGATGAAATCGGCGCCGAATGCCGGCCCGATGAGCTCCCCGAGTTTGAACCCGCCGACGAGGGACCAGGTGGCGGTTCCGTGGTCATCGGAGTAGTCATTCGGGTCGGAAAGGTTCTGCGAGACGTCCCCGTCGCCGTTGACAAAATCCCATTCGGCGAGGCGATGGGCCAGCCGGAAGGCCTCATGGCTCTTGCGAAAGCCGACGTCCAACATGCAAACAAGCACGCCCCGCCCGCTCAACCCCTGTTGATGAAGAGCGGGCACGTTGATCTGGCCAAGCTGGGTGTAGGAAAGTCCGTAGAGAGGGTTGCTTAGGCCGGCGGCCATCTGAGTCTCCTCCGGCGTATCGGCAGAGCCATCATCCCTTTTAAAACTCTTGACGATATCCACGGACTTGACGCAGGCAAGCCCGGCCAGCTCCAAAACTTGTTCCGGAGAGGCCTCGACGCTGACGGCGTTGAGCCAGCGTGAGACGGCCCTGACCTTCAAGGCCGAGGCTTTAACTTGTTGTGTGTAAGGGACATAGAGCGGCAGATCTTCATAATCGATCAAACCGGCAGCAGGCCTGACTTTTGACCGGCGCCAGAGGCAGTGTTCTCTAAGGGTTCGCCGGGCTTCGGCAAAGGCTTTCTTCATCGAGGCGATGTCGGTTTCGCCCTTGTCTTTAAGGTAAACCCAGACGGGAAGAGTTGCGCCGCTTTCGGAAACAGAATGAAGAGCTTTCCAGAGGGCGGGAGAGATCTTTTCCTGCGCACCCGGCCGTGTCGGCATCTGCCCCTGAAAAAAGAAAAGCAGGCAGATCAGGATTCCGGGCCAGCGGTGTTTTTTCATCGGATTTCTCCTTCACTCTTCAGAGAAGACCTGGGCTTCGAAGATCTCAATCTGGACATTCTTTTTCCACTCGTTCTCGTCCAGCCCCGCTTTCATGCAGCCGTGGCGCAAGTAGGTTTCGAGGTCCCAGTCGTATTCCAACGGGACCTGGGGAAGCAGGAGCCCCTTGTTGAACCCCTTGCTGATGATGATTCCGTGCTTTCCCACCTCGATCTCGTGGATGTCTTTGATGCCGCGAGGCAGCGTCAGCACGGAGATTTCGATCTTGAGCTTGCCAAGCTCTTCTTCTTTGAGGGGCTGGAAGCGGTAATCCTGGGTCGCTGCGGCGATGGCCATTTCGATGACGGTTTCGGCCAGGGGCTTATAGGGCAGCGGATAGCCGATGCAGCCGCGCAACTCGTCATTCACTTTGAGCGTGACGAAGGCGCCCCGCTTGTTGAGGAGAATTTTGTCTTCGGCCTGGGCTCGGAGAATCTTGCCCGTCCGAAGCTTGGCCTCGATCGCCTGCCGGGCCAGCCCCAGCAAATATTTTTTTTGGGTTTCGTTCAAAAAATCATCCATGATCGTCCTTTAGCCTTGCGCAGGATTATGTTTGGAGCTTGATCGGCGCTGCCAAGAAATGGTCGTCGTAATCGATGAAATAGGATTCGAAGCGCAGGCCGCCTTTTTTATCGAAGCGGACGCCCAGGAACATCTTCCCACAGGCAAACGGCTGAAACAATCTCCGCTTGTGTCCGGCCGTCGCGGGGAAAGCAAAAAACCCGATGATTTTTTCGTCCAGGAGCCGGTTGAGGCCGTGGTAATTTTCCAGGGTCGGCTGGAACCCTTTGGGCAAAGGAAAAATGTTCTCGACGAAAAACCGGAGTCCCCGCTTATGGCCGATCAGAAATCCCGATAAATCGGGTTTAGCGGACAGGACGCTGAAGGCTTTGAGCGCCCGCGAGGCTTCTGCGGCAAGATAGGCATCCATTGGTTGGATTATAACAGAATTTCAAAGTAGAGAGATAGGGGTCAAGCCCGCGGGCTTATCTATTCCAGGCTTCCCACAGCCTTTTCAACGGCTTCCAGGATTTCGCCCGATTTGACCACCTCTTTCATCGTGTTGTGGTCGGGATAGAGCGGCCTGTCCTCCTCCAGGTGGGCGACGTGCTTGCGGATGGCGTTTTTCGCCGTAGTAACGCCCTTACCCGGCGTGAATTCGCGGAAGTCGAGCGCCTGGGCGGCCGCCATGAATTCGATACCCAGGACTCCATACGCGTTATCCAGGATCTGGACATTCTTCAAAGCCGTGTTCATGCCCATCGACACGAAGTCCTCCTGGTCGGCGGCGGCCGGGATAGACATCGTTGAAGCCGGCGCGGACAGAATCCTCTGCTCAACGATCATCATATCGGCCGTGTACTGGCTGAGCATCATACCCGAGAACATGCCGGCGCCCTTGGTCAGGAAGGCGGGCAGCCCGACGCTCAGGGCAGGGTTGGTCAGCCGGTTGAGCCTGCGCTCGGAAAGCACACAGACCATGGTGACGGCCGTCCCGATCATATCCATGGGCAGTGAGATCGGGGAGCCTTGGAAGTTGGCGCCCGTCAAGGTCAGCTTATATTCATGCAAGTAGATGGGATTGTCAGCGACGCCGTTGAGCTCGATTTCGACCTGCCTGCGGGCATGGGCTACCGCATCGTGAGCCGCGCCGATGACCTGCGGCGAGGAGCGCATGGAATAAGCGTCCTGGACCTTGGTCTTGATCTTTCCGGCCCGCAGGTCGCTGCCATCGATGCACTTCATGATGGCTTGGGCCGAGCGGATGGCCCCGGGGAAGCCCCGCTCCTGGTGCAGTCGCACATCGTAAGGCTTGAGATTAGCCAGTAACGCTTCGAGGGTCATGGCGCAGGCGATCTCGGCCTGCTTCAGCCAGCGGTTAATGTCATATAACTGGAGCGAGCTTATGGCTGTGATCAGGTTGGAGCCGTTGATGGCGGCCAGGCCGTCGCGCGCCTGCAGGCCGGGAACAGGGATTCCGGCACGTTCCATGGCCACCCGGCCCGGAAGCCGTTCCCCTTTATAGTATGCCTCGCCTTCTCCCATGAGCAGGAGCGCGATCTGAGACATCGGGGCAAGGTCGCCGCAGGCGCCGACCGAGCCCTTCGTGCAGACGACCGGCGTTACACCTTTATTGAGCATCTCGACGTAGGTCGTGGTAATTTCCGGGCGGCATCCGGACCGGCCCTTGGCATGGACGTTGATCCGGCTGGCCATGGCGCCCCGGACGTGTTCGATGGGCGCCGGGTCGCCGATTCCGGCGGCATGGTTGTAAATGAGATATTTCTGGAACTCTTTCACTTGCTCGTCGGAGAGGACGATCTCGGAGAATTCGCCGATGCCGGTGTTGGTGCCGTACATGATCTCCCGGGCCTTGAGCTTTTCCTCGAGCATCGCCCGGCACTGCTTGATCTTCTCCAGAGATTCCGGATGAAGCTCGACTTTTTCGTTACGGCGAGCGATTTGGGTGAGTTTTTCGACCGTTAAGCTTTTACCGTCGAGTATGATTGCCACATGAACCTCCAGAATTCATGAAATAATTTCGAGCCAATATCATAGGCCAATTCCCCGCGTACGTAAAGGACTCGACTTGAGTTTTTCCCATTTCCGTTGCCGCGCCACCCATTCCCTATTTCGCGGAAATAGAGATGCCTCCGAATAAATTCATATACCATTAAATCAACGCGGAAAAGGAAATATCTAGAATGCCCGGGGCTACTTGTTTATAAGCTTTTGGAAGCGGGGGTAGGAATGGAGGGGAGCCCAGACCGGGTCGATTTTAAGCAAAGGAATGGATAGCTCTCCAGGGATCGAAAGCAGATATTCGATTTTATCAAGGGCCTTGTCGTATTCGCCGACCATGACATAGACCTGGGCTAGGTCTTTGACCCGATAAATTCCTTTCCAGAATTCTTTAGATATGGGGAGGAGTTCTGTGGCTTTCATGGCTTCCCGAACGGCCTTTTCCTTGAGCCCAAGGCCGGCGCAAGCGATTCCGAGCGAGCTGTACAATCGAGAATCATCCGGCAGGTTTTTGAGTTTATTTTGAAGTAACAGACGTGCCGATTCGTAATATTCTTGCTCCTTTTGTTTTTCGCCCATCAAACTATGGATTTGGGCATAGAGCTGGCTCTTCGGCACAAAGTGAAACTGATCATCCAGAGCTTCCGAGGGCATTAAAGAAAGATTTTTCAGGGCGTCCTCATACTGTCCATCGAAAATATTAGCTGTAGCCCGGTGAAAACTAAGCCAATTTTCTTCATCCCGCGATAGTAGTTTCTTAGAGGCTTTTTCCAGGACTTCTCGGGCTTTTGCGATATTTCCCCAGGCAAGATAGAGGCAAGTTAGGGAACCGTCAAGAGCAATATAAGTCGCTAGATAGTCTGGGGAGAGTAAAATAGCCTGCTGATAATAGCGTTCTCCCTCGACATAATCCCGCAAAAGGTAGTATGTATCGGCCAGGCCGAACGATACATCTACAGACCGAGGATTGATTTCTATGGCCTTCTTCAAATTGGCGATCGTTTCATCAAGTTTTCCCTGGCGACGCTTGACGTAGGCGATATACGATAAGATTTCGCTGTTCTTGGGCTGTCTTTCTAAGGCGAAAGATAACTCTTTAAGCGCTTGCTCAAGGTCGAGTTTGCATTGATAATTATAGATGCCCAGAGCAAGGTGAGCCTCCGGTGCATCAGGATCCAGCCGGAGAGCCATATCCGCAGCTTCCTTAGATTTTGCCGCTCGTTCTTCCGTATGGTCATATTGCCACCAATAAATCCCGGCATGAGATTTAGCAAGACCCGCGTAAGCTTGACTGAACCGGGGATCCAACCTAACTGCATTTTCGAACATTTCAATGGATGTCAATAAATTCTTTCTGTTTTCCGGCCCCTGATTGACCGATTCCTGGCCGCGGAGGTAATAGTCGTAGGCCTCCGGGTTATTCGTGAGTTTAGCCTCTAGCATCTTTTGCTCAGGTTCAAGAAGGGCGATATTGAGTGCTTGGGCCACGCGCTTGGCAATATCGGCTTGGACTTGAAAGACTTCCGCGATCGTCTCATCATACGGATTGGCCCAAACTTGCGTCGCGTCCGAGGCTCTGACAAGGGAAGGCGTGACACGCACTTGGCTCGCCCCGCCGGGCTGCTTTTGCCAGCGCACCGTTCCATAGAGGATAAAGCCCACTCCCAGTTCCTCGCCGATTTTCTGAGGCGCTTTGCTCGTTTTTTTATATTGAATGGCGCTCGTACGGGCGATGACCTCCAACTGGCTTATGCTGCTGAGCCGAGCTGTGATCTCGTCCGTCATGCCATCGGCGAAATATTCATCCTCAGGCGCTCCCTGATTATCAAACGGCAGCACGACGATCCTCTTGTTTGCTGGGGGAGGAGCCGGCTTTTCTTTTCTGAGAAAGATAAAGGCCAATCCGGCCCCGATGGCCACAAATAAGAGCGCGGCGATCAATCCCCAACGCTTGCCTAAAGCGCCTTTGATTTCCCTTGATGTGAAAGGCTTTCTTTGCGGAAGAGCCCTTTCAGTGGCGGGAACTTCTTGTTCAATCCGGCTAATTTGAGAAAGGACTTCTTCTGCGCTCTGAGGCCTGTTCTTTTTATCCTTTTCCAGGCATTTTAAGACCAATTGGCTGAGATCTAAAGGCACCTGGGCATTGAGCTTTCTCGGGTCTTGGGGCATCTCTGTCTTATGCTTGACAGCGATGCTTAAAGGAGTATCTCCCTCAAACGGCACCTTCCCTGTCAGCATCTCATAGAGGATAACACCCAGGGCATAGATATCCGCGCGCTGATCTGTCTCTTTTCCATCTACCTGTTCCGGCGACATGTATTCGGGCGTGCCGATGATGATCCCTCCGTCGGTGATCCCTTTGGCTTTAAGGGATCGGGCGATCCCGAAATCCATGATCCGCGCATTTCCCTCCCGGTCGATCATGATGTTCTGCGGCTTCAGATCGCGATGGACAAGCCCTAATCTATGGGCTTCCGCCAGTCCTTCGCAGACTTGCCTGGTGATGGAAACCGCCTGTCCCGGGCTCAGCCGCCCCATCATCCGGATCATGCTCTTCAAATCTTCTCCGGACACATATTCCATCGTGATGTAATGGGTCCCTTCTTCCTCACCCAAGTCAAACATTCGGCAGACATTTTTGTGAATGATCTTCCGGGCATACTTGAGCTCATTAGAGAAGCGCTCGACTGTCTCCTCATCCGAGGAGATTTCAGGCCTCAGGAGCTTTAGAGCGACCTTTTCTTTTATCTTTTTATCGAAGACTTTGTAGACTCTGCCCATGCCTCCTTTGCCCAGCTCCTCGATCACCTCGTATCTTCGGGCAAAAATGCTTCCTGTGGCCAGTTCTTTGAGAGGCATTCGCAGTGTCTCTGCCGGAGGCGTGGAGACTTTTTCCGAGGGGTAAAGGGATGAACCGCAGCTTCCGCAGAAGCGGGTGCCGGAGGGACTGTCAAAATTGCATTGCGGACATTTCATATTTCTTTACCCTTTTGGGTGACGTGGCTAAAGAATAACTGTATAGAAAAAAATTGTCAAACTATCCAGATGGGAACCACCATGTCCGTTTCCCCATATAATAGAAAAAATTAAGCTATCTGAGAGTTCAATTAATCAATAAACAAATAGATATTTTATCTTCCCATCTAATCACAGCAGGCCAAGCAACGGAGCAATCACCCGGATGGCCGTCCAGATGATGATGATGCCAAAAATATTCATCCAGAACCCGTATTTAATCATGAACGGCAGGGGAACAAGTCTCGATCCATAAATAATGGCATTCGGAGGGGTCGAGATCGGTAGCATGAAAGCGAAGCTGCAGGCGATGCCGCCTCCCAGGACGGGCGGCAGAGGATTGACGCCGGCCGTTTTGCAGATGGCGATGACGATGGGAATCGTCATGTTGGCCGCGGCGGTGTTGGACGTGACTTCCGTGAAATAAATGCAAAAAACGATCGATATCAGGGTGATCAGGGAGAGGCTTGCCGATCCTCCGCCGGATTGAATAAAAAATTTGCCGATGGAATCCGCCAGGCCCGTCTCGAACATCTGAATGCCCATGGACAGCCCTCCTCCGAAGAGGAGCAGCGTTCCCCAGTCGATGTCCAGGCCGTGTCTGAGGGAAAGCGTGAATTCGGCTCTTTTGAGGTTGACGGGAAGCAGGAAAAGTAGGGATGCGCCGATGAGGGCGACGATGGATTCCGGCAGATTCCTTTCGAGCCAGAGGGCAATGATCGAGTTTTTTCCCAGGATGATGGAGATAAATCCCGGAACGATCCAGAGAAAAACCGTTATGGAAAAGGCTGTCAAGACATTTTTTTGCGGCCGGTTGAGGCCTTTCGGCAGATTTTCGTGGAAGAGGGAGCCGCGCTCTTGAGTCGCGGCCGGCGATTTTTTGATCTTCCTCATCTTGAATAACATATAAAAGTACATGGCCAAGAACATGGGGATGAGAACAAGGAAACCGATGACCATCCATTGGAAAAATGTAATCCTGATGCCGGCCAGTTTTTCGGCCATGCTCATGGTAATGAGGTTCGGCGGGCTTCCCACGGGCGTCCCGACGCCTCCCACGGAGGAGGCATAGGCGGTCAGGAGCAGAAGAGAGCCGGCAAAAATGGATTTCACACCCTTTTCTTTTTCCTCCGGAAACGCATTGAGAATGCCGATGGCGATGGGAAGCATCATGGCCGTCGTGGCCGTATTGCTCACCCACATGGATATGAAAGCCGTGATCGCCCCGAAGGCGAAGAGGATCCTGGGTTTCCGGCGGCCGATAAGTTTTAGGGAGAGAATGGAATAGGCAAATTTCTTGTCGAGGCCGTGGACAGCCATTGCCTGGGCCAGCATAAAGCTTCCCAAGAAAAGCATGATGACTGGGTTGGCGAAAGGGGCAAGCGCCTTTTCGGCAGATGTGACCCCAAAGACAGTGATGAGAACCGGGATCAAGAGTGCCGTGATCGGGATGGGGATGCATTCCGTTACCCACCAGACGATTATGAAGAAAAAGATGGACAAGAGGATGTGGGCGTTTGCGTTTCCACGGAGGAGCGGCGATAGATAAGCAAAGATAAAGGCTAAAGGGCCGAGAAAGAAGCCGATGATTTGTCTTCGCTCCACGCGTTGTCCCTTTTATTCCTTCTTTGCCCAGACCATGATCGCATAACCCCTTTGGAAGAAGAGGAGCCGGTCCAGCCGGCTGATGAGCCAGATCAAAGGATAGACGAGCTTGTAGAGGTTGAAAGCCCCTGTTTGGGCGGAAAATTCGTCCGGCGTTGAGGGGCGAATATGTCCGTCGCGGAGCTTGGCCTCCGTTTTTTTATAAAAGACATTGACATAAGCGGCATTCAGAATGAGCTCCAGGAATTCGGTAAAGAAGCGCGAATATGTCTTATGCCCTTCGAGCCTGAGGCCGGCTTTTCCGAGCTTTGTCTCGAGTTCGGCCAGGCTGTAGCCCTCCCGCTTATGGCCATAGTATTCAAGCTTCAGGCCAACGGCCGGACGGATTTTCTGCAGAATAAAAAATCTTCCCGAGTGGGGAGTGATCAGGCTAAGCTTTCCTCCAGCCTTGAGGACCCGGCTGATTTCCTGGAGAGTGATATCATCGTCGTCCACGTGCTCCAGGTAATCAAGGCATACGACCTGGCTAAAGGACCGGCTTTTAAAGGGAAGGACATTCTCGTCCATCTGGACAAAATTCTTTCCGAGAAGGGCTTGGCTGGATTTGAGGTTGGTGAAATCCAGGTCCGTGCTGACCCAGAAGCCGCCTTTCTGGCGGAGAAAGTAGCTGAGGATGCCTTGGGCGCAGCCGAGGTCGAGCAAAACGTCATGCGGCGCAACCGGAATATATTTTTTAATCAGGTCAAGTTTTTCTTTTTTCTTGAGGGATCTCTTGACGATCTGAAGCTGCCAGGGAGCGCCGTTCATCGGCCCGATTATATCTGTTTCTGTAATTAAAAAACAATGGGCTCAGGATATGCCGCGCGGCTTTGAGCGGGATACCCTAATCTCTCCATCTTGACTAGGGCCGTTGAACGAATTATGATAGCTCCAGGGAGGAGAGATGAAATATAAGGAGATCATCGTCGGTGCCCTGGAGACCAACTGCTATCTGGTCTATTGTGAAGAAACCAAGGAATGCGCCGTCGTGGATCCCGGCGCCGAGCCCGAGCGGATCTTCCCGGAGGTCGCCGAGGACGCGCTGAAGCCGATCGCCATCATCAACACACACGGCCATATCGACCACACCGGCGCCAACCGGGACATCAAGGACCATTACGGCGCCCCGCTTTACATTCACGCCGGCGACAACGCCATGCTGGGAAAGATCCAGCAACTCGAGCTCAGCCTCTTTTTGGGCGCAAAGGACTCCCCTCCGGCCGATCATTTCATGAATGACGGCGATGAGATCAAGATCGGAAACTGCTCGCTCCGAGTTCTTCATACGCCCGGCCATTCGCCGGGAAGCGTTAGCCTGCTGGGAGACGGATTCCTCATGTCGGGAGACACTCTGTTCATGGAAGGCGTGGGCCGGACCGACCTTCCCGGCGGTTCCCAAAAGCAGCTTGAAGAATCGATCAGGGAAAAAATCATGACGCTGCCCGATGACACGGTCGTCCTGCCCGGCCACGGGCCCCAGACAACTGTGGGTCAGGAGAGAGTCAACAACCCGTTCCTCACATGACCCCTCCTCAGCCTCCGCCCGAGGAAATTCTAACTCTTTTTCTGGAATTCCTGTCGGTCGAGAAAGGGCTTTCGGCCAATACAATCCAATCCTATGCCAGGGACCTGGCCAAATTTTTCCTTTTTCTGAAAAAAGAAAAAATTGCTTGGACCGGCGCCTGCGAAGCCGACCTGGTCCGGTTCATCCATCACCAGAGCCTATCGGGCCTGTCGCCGCGCTCATTGGCCAGGCTGATTTCCTCGCTCAAATCGTTCTATAAATTCTTGATTTTGGACGGGCGTCTCGAAAAAAACCCGACCCTTCACCTCACCTCTCCCAAGGCCTGGATCACGCTTCCGAAATTCCTGACGGTGGCCGAGGTTGAGTCGCTCCTCAAGCAGCCCGACACCGCGGAGGCTCGGGGAATCCGGGACCGGGCGATGCTCGAAGTCATGTACGCCGCCGGCCTGAGGGTTTCCGAGCTCATCCATCTCAAGACGATAAACATCCACCTCAAGGACGGCTTCCTCCTTTGCAAAGGCAAGGGAGGCAAGGAGAGAATTGTCCCCTTGGGTAAATCGGCGGTGGAGGCCGTCACAAAATATCTTGATGAGGCCAGGTCGAAGCTGATGCGGGAGCCGGTGGCCGGGCTTTTTTTATCGCGCCGCGGCGAATGTTTTACTCGCCAGGGCTTCTGGAAGTTGCTCCGGCAGTATGCCCGTCAGGCCGGTCTCCCCGCGAACATCAGCCCGCATGTCCTGCGGCATTCGTTTGCCACCCATCTTCTGGAAAGGGGAGCGGATCTGCGCTCCGTCCAGCTCATGCTGGGGCATAGCCAGATCACGACGACGCAAATCTACACGCACGTGAGCCGCGAGCGGCTCCGCCGCGTTTATGACAAGTTTCATCCGAGGGCCTGACCCTTTTTTGCCGGAGGAGGGATCGGATGGGTCGACGTTCCCGACGATTTATGAGGGGTGATGATAATTTTGACCTGGACGCTATGGCTGTTGGATTGGAAAATGTTATTATCCGTCTCTTGAAGCCAGGCCTGGTTTTTCCAGGTCCAGGCGAAGGATTTCTCCAGCGGGCTCCGATTGATCTGTTTTTCGTCCAAAAAAATCTTGTTCGATCCTCTCTTGATGTGCGGGTTGTAGCCACCCCTTGAGGAGGCAAAGGTATGTTCTTCGGACGTCGGCAGGTCGAGGTAGAAATGTTCCGTCGCCGGGCTGAGGGGCACATCAAAGCCCCTGACGACGAAATCAAGATACAGGCCGTCCCCTTTTTTTAAAATATAGTTCACCTTCAGCTCGGGCTTGTCCGGAAAATCCTGGGTGGTCAGGACCTTGATCTCTTGCGGATAGGCCGCCCGCTCCTGGGCTTCCCATTGAAGGAGCTCGGAACTTGTGTGGTAGAGCAAATAGTCATCCTGATCGACTTCCATGGCGCCCGTCCAGGCGATGGTGAAGGCATAGATCCCGGAGTACCGGGCTTCTCTGGCATCCTGCTTGTATTCGCCCTTGGCGGATATCGTCATTTTTATTTCCCACCAACGCGGCTTTTGTTGATCTTGGGCATTGAGGATTCCGGGCAAAAATAAGAATAGTCCCGCCAGAAAGACGAATGAGAGATGGCGGAAATAAACTCTCTTTCTCATACTATTTTATTTTAATCCTTTTCTCGATTTTTTTTCAATTTCGGCTTGAGCTCTATCCCATATGATAGAGGCGTATTTTAAATTAGCAAGGCGAGGGGTGTACCGTGCAAAAGCCCGTCATCGGACTGAGCGGGCATGGTTTCTCTCCGAAGGAGAGAAGAGCGAAGGAACGATGTCGAGCGAATTTTCCGCGCTGGGGAAAATCCGCGCGGCTTTAAGCGGCACACCCCGAGCCTTCCTCTTGACAAGCCCACCTCAATCTTGCTAATTTATTCAACTTAACTGATAAGTTTGACGACTAAACTAATAGGTATAAAAATTAAACTTAAAGGTATAAAGATGATCAAAAGCAACCTGCGAGATGCCCGAGAACGGCAGAGGCGGCAAGAAAACAGAGAAACAATCCTCCACGCCGCCGAGTCCGTCATCTTACGCAAAGGCTTCAGCGCGACATCCATGGACGATGTGGCGAGAGAGGCCCAGTTTTCAAAGGCTACGCTGTACCATTATTTCCGGAGCAAGGCCGAGCTTATTTTCGAGATCTTGATCCATTTTCTTGAGGATCTGGACAACGGGCTCCTGGCCATCCAGGCCAAGGATGAACCCGTCAAAGGGAAATTAGTGGAGTCCATTCGGTTGGCCTTCCGGTTCTACGCCGAAAAAGAGAACATCTCCAGGGTGTTCATGATGGACAGGTCATTTATGAAGTTGATGCAGGCTTTTATTACAGAAGGCAATAAATGGACATCCGATGCGGAACGGCGATTTATCCAGAAGATCAAAGCCAAACGCAGGGTCATCAACGATCGTGTCAAGACCATCCTCCAAGAAGGAATTGTCTCCGGCAAGTTCCGAAAAATAAACGCTGATGCGACCGTAACCTTTTTGGGAGCGGTCATTCAAGGCTACTTCCAGGAAAAACTTTGGAATGAGTCCAAGCCCGACATCGAACGGGACATCGATCACCTCGAAAATTTCATTCTGCATGGGATTGAAAACAATGAAAGCGAGAAGAAAGGAGAATCCAAATGAAGAAAGTGAGAAAGACCGTTGTCATCCTGGCCTTGATCCTGGCCTGGCCATGGATCTCGTATTCCCAGGAGAAGATGACGTTGACGCTGGACGAGTGCATCCGGCTGGCCCTCCGGCAGAATCCCTTTTACCTGTCCGAGAAAACCAAGGAAGAAGATGCCGGCTATCGGGTGAAAGAAGCCATCTCCAATTTTTTCCCCACCGTCAATGCCCAGGGCACGAATGTCCTGGATAAAAAGGTCTTTACTGTGGAGTTCCCCTCTTTCATTCCCGGGCAGCCGCCGCAGAGATATAAGATCGATTTTACCCGGAATTATCAATTCTCCCTTGCTTTATCCGTGCCGCTCTTCACTGGCGGCCGGCTCATCTCCGGCTTGAAACAAGCTAACCTCAATCTTGCTGCGACGCAAGAGACGATCCGGCAGTCTCGGCAAGAAACCGTGTTCAATGTTAAAAAAGCCTTTTACGGCTATCTCCTGGCCAAAAAGTTTGTCGACGTGTCCGAAGAAGCTTTGGTCTTGGCAGAGAAGCATCTCAAGAACGTCAAGAACCTTTACGATGTCGGGATGGCCTCCAAGTTCGACCTTTTAAGGTCGCAAGTCCAGGCGGCGAACCTCAAGCCGCAGCTCATCCGGGCCAAGAACGGATTGAGCCTGGCTGAGCTCGGGCTCAAAAACCTTTTGGGCTTGGACCTGAACCAGGCCGTCGATATCAAAGGGGAGCTCAGCTATCAGGCCTTTGAGGCCAACCTCGATGCCAATGTGGCCCAGGCCTTGGCCAGCCGGCCTGAGCTCATGCAGCTCAACTACCAGAAGCAGATGGCGGCGGAGATGTTGAAAATGGCGCGGGCGGCCTCGATTCCGATGCTCGCCGTCGGAGGCGCTTATAATTATTGGTCCAACGAATTCAATTTTAAGCGAAACAACTGGGAAAGTTATTATGCCGTCAACCTGGTGCTGTCCATCCCCATTTTCAACGGCTTTTCCAACTCGGCCAAGGTCGGCGAGACAAAGGCCATGATAAAACAGCTGGAGTACAGCCAGAAAGGCCTCACGGATGTAATCAAGCTGGAAGTCCAGCAGGCCATCCTGAACTTGCACCAGGCTAGAGAGTCCATCCTGTCCCAGGAGAAAAATGTAGAAGAAGCCCAGGAGGCCGTGCGGATTGCCGAGTTGAATTATTCGGAGGGTCTGGCCACAAACCTGGACGTCAGCTCGGCCCAGATGGCCCTCAGCCAGGCTAAAACGAACTATTCCCAGGCTCTTTATGACTATGTCACGGGCCTGGCTCAACTCGAAAAGGCCATGGGCGTCGGCTGGGATAAGGACGAAGTGAAGTAACGGAGGAATGCCATGAAAAAATTGATCGTCACTAAGGGACTCGTTATGTTCGCGATTTTCGGATTTCTCTGCGCCTGCAAGGGAGACAAAAAGGCGGGATCAGCTCAAACAGAGGCGGCGAGCGCCACACCCGTGAAAGTGTTGAAAATCGCCAGACAAAGGATTTCGGAAAAATTGACCTATACGGGAACGCTCGAACCCTGGCAAAAAATCAATTTGACTCCTGACGTGGGCGGCAAAGTGGCCAAGATTTATGTCGAGGAAGGCCAGTTCGTCGAGAAGGGCCAAGTTCTGGCTGAACTTGACACTGAATCCGTCAGGCTTCAATTGAAACAGGCCGAGGCCGGGCTGGCGGTTGCCCAGGCGAATTATCAGAATGCCGCCAAGAACAAGGAACGCATGGACCGCCTGTCCAAGGAGAAAGCGGTTTCCGACCAGCAGGTCGAGCAAGTCAGGTTGGGGTACGAAGCGGCAAGCGCCCAACTCGAACAGGCCCAGGCAGGTTTGAACCTAGCCCGCCATTATCTGGACGTGTCCATCATGAAGGCGCCGTGGAGCGGCGTCGTCGCTTCCAAGAATGCCCAGGTGGGGGACGTCATCAACCCCATGATGGGCGGCTTTTCTCCCGCCAGCGGCGTGCTAACGCTTATGGATTTTTCCCGTGTCAAGGTCGTCGTCGACGTATCGGAAAGCGACATCGTTCGCATCAAGAAAGGCCAGAATGCCTTCATCAAAGTCCCGACCTCGGAGGGCCGGATTTTTCAGGCATCGGTGACGCTCGTCAATATGACGGCTGATGCCCTGGCCAAGAAATTCCGGGTGGAAGTTACGACCGATAATCCTGGTCTGGTTTTGCGTCCGGGCACCTTCGGCGATGTCGCGTTCGAGGTAAACGCCCGCGAGGGCGTCCTCGTCGTTCCTCAGAAGGCGATTATCGACAACAAATATGTATTCTTGGCCCAGGGGACAAAGGCCGTGAAGAAGGAAGTGACCCTCGGCCTGCAAAATGCGGACATGGTCGAAATCACGAGCGGCATCCAAGAAGGCGACGTGGTGATCGTCGAGGGCAACTACGGTCTCGAAGACGGCTCACCGATCGCTGTCCAGCCAGAGGTGACTAAATGAAACTTCCGGAATTTTCCGTCAATAGAAGAGTCTCGACGACGATGATCGTCATGATCCTGGTCGTCGTCGGACTCATCGCTCTCTCTAGGCTGGGGCTGGATTTCTTTCCCAATATCGAGTATCCGACTGTCACCGTCATTACTAACTACAACGGCGCTTCGTCTGAGGATATCGAGAAGTCCATCACCCGGGTGTTGGAGCAAGTCATCAGCTCTATCAACAAGGTCAGCAAGGTCACGTCGCAGAGCTCGGAGGGCGTTTCGCTCGTGACGACCGAGTTCGAATGGGGCACGAACCTCGATTTTGCGGCCCAGGACATGCGGGACCAGATTAAACTCTACAGGAAGTTCCTTCCCAAAGACGCGGACGACCCGCTCGTCGTGAAGTTCAGTTTTGCCCAGATGCCGATCATCATGTACGGCGTCACCGGAAACATGCCCGGCGCCGTCCTCAAGAATCTCATGGAAGATGACGTTGCGCCGCGGCTGGAGCGCGTCGACGGCGTCGCCGCGGCCCGCGTTTTCGGCACAGAAACCCGTGAGATCCTGGTTGAGATCGACAAGAACGCCCTCGACAGCCGAAAGGTGTCGTTGGACAAAGTGTTGATGGCCCTGGCCATGGAGAATATCAACCTGCCCGCCGGCAATATCACCGAACGCCATTCGGAATACCTGATCCGGGCCCTGGGGGAATACGGCTCGCTTGAGGACATCCGGAATACCGCGGTCGGCGCGACCCAAACCGGCGAGATCATCTACGTCAAGGACGTGGCCGGTGTCAAGGACACGACAAAAGAAGTCCGGTCCATCGGTCGAATTCAGGGACAAAAGGGCGTTTTCCTGATTATCAGCAAGCGGTCTGGAGCCAACACGGCCATCACGGGAGCGGCCGTTAAAAAGCAGCTGGAAATTATCAAAAAGATTCTTCCGCCGGGAACCGAATTTCATGAAGCTTTCGACCAATCGATGATGATCGAGCGCGTCACGAAATATACGGTCAACGACGCCATCTATGGAGGGATCCTGGCCATCCTGCTCATCCTCTTTTTCCTGAGGAACTGGCGGCCGACGCTGATTATCGGTCTGGCCATCCCGCTTTCGATCGTCACGACGTTTATCGCCTTTTATCTGGCCGGCTATACCTTGAACCTCCTGACGCTGGGAGGCCTGGCTCTGGGCATTGGACGCATGGTAGATGATTCGATCGTCGTCATCGAAAACACGTTCCGCCATATCGAGCTCGGCGAAAGCCGGAAGGAGGCGGCGATCCGCGGCGCGTCCGAGGTCGGCATGGCCGTCACCGCTTCGACACTGACGACCATCGTCGTGTTTTTCCCGATGATGGTGGCCACGGGAATCACAGCCAAGCTCACCCGCGGGCTGGCTGTAGCTATCGTCTTTTCTCTCGTTTCTTCTCTTTTCGTATCGCTGACGGTCGTCCCGATGCTCTCGTCTTTCCTTTTCAAGGCGAAGGGTGAGGAGCGGCTTTCCGGCAAGAAGCCGCGGGCGAAGCAGTTCGAAAAGGCGCGACAGTTTTATCGTCGGCTCCTGGAGAAGGCCCTCCGCAGCCGACGCTGGGTTCTAGCCGGAACGCTGCTTGTCTTCATTGCGGCGCTGGCGATCGTTCCCTTCTTGGGGACGGAATTCATGCCTCCCTTTGACGTGGACATGATCTTACTCAAGGTCAAGATGCCTGTCGGCACCTCGCTGGACGAAACGAACCGGGTGATGAAAGACGTCGAGAGCCTACTCGCCCGGCAGCCTGAAGTGCGCATGGTGACCGCGCAGGGCGGGATCGAGAGCGACGAGAACAGCTCGATGAATGCTCAGAGCGGATTCAGCCCGACGGGTTCTCATGAGGGCGTGGTCTGGGTCGGCCTCGTTCACAAGACCGAGCGCAAGCTTAGCGATCAGAAAATCCTGGAGAGAATTCGCTTGTCTTTGCCCAAGCTCGAGAACGTCAAGTTCGAGGCACTCGATGTCACGGGATTCGTCCTCGGCGGCCAGCAAATCCCTGTCACCATCAAAATCTACGGTCAAGAGCTACCTGTGCTTAAAGAGCTCGGGGACAACGTTGTCGCCAGGATCCGGGACGTTCAGGGGCTGCGTGACTTGACTCACACCCTGGCCAAAGGAAAGCCCGAATACCGGATCCGGATCGATCGCGACAAGGCCGCCCAAGCGGGCCTTTCGGTCTATCAGGTCGCCAGCATGGTCCAGACTGCGACCCTGGGCACCGTCGTGTCCCGCTACCGCGAAGGGGCTGAAGAGGTGGATCTCCGCGTCCGGTTCCGGGATGAATTCCGAAACAATATGGACGTGATTAGAAACATTCCGATTTTGAATCCGTTGAACAAGACGGTCTATCTCGGCCAGGTGGCTGAAGTCGAAAAAGGTGAAGGCCCGATCGAGATCGACCGGGAAAACCAAACCCGGATCGTAACCGTATCGGCCAACATCGCCGGCCGCGACTTGGGTAGCGTGGTCAAAGACGTCAAGGCGAGGCTGTCGACGATGGAAAGAGAATTTCCCTCCGGATATTTCATCGAGTACGGTGGCGCTTATGAGCAAATGAAAGACGCTTTTCTCGTCCTGGCTGGAGTCTTCGGCCTGGCCGTGCTCCTGATTTATATGGTCATGGCCTCCCAATTTGAATCCTTCCTCCATCCCTTTGTGATTATGTTCACCATTCCTCTGGGCTTGATCGGCGTCGTCCTGCTGCTGATCTTATCGCGCCAGCCCATCAACCTGATGGTGGGAGTGGGATTCATTCTTTTTGCCGGGATCGCCGTGGCTAACGGCATCGTCATGATCGACTACGTCAACCAGCTGCGTCGGCGCGGCATCGAGAAGGCAGAAGCGATTATCCAGGGCGCGGTTACCCGGCTGAGGCCCGTTCTTTTAACCGCGCTGGCGACGATCCTGGGGATGATTCCGATGGCCCTCAGCCGATCCATGGGGTCCGAGATGAGAGGGCCGATGGCGATTACGGTCATCGGCGGTCTGACGGCCACAACCTTCCTGACGCTGTTTGTCATCCCGATTATTTACAGCTTGTTCGAGAAGGTGTCGTTTAAAAAACAGAAGGCCGTCAATTAGACTTTATAGCGCAAAAAGGCGCCGATCTTTCCGTAGCGGTCGAGCTTAGACGGCGGCGTGATGTGCCGGATTTCAGAATTTTTGTTCATGGCGGCCTCGATGGCCTCGTCGACGACGTCCAGGACGCGCTCGGTCTTCACCTGACAATTCGGACAGAGAAGTTCCTCGAGATACAGGAACTTGCAGCGGGGACAGATCTTTCCCTCGGCCGAGAAATTATGGGTCACGATCAGGCTCTGGACTTCGACCTGATTCAACCGGCGCAGAGTCTCTTTGATGCCGGAGACCGCCCGGCCTCCGCTCTCCAGTTCAGCCACGAGGCGGCGGACGATTTCATCTTGTTGGGCTTTGTTGAGCTGCGTTTCCAGCTCCAGGCATTCTTTGAGTATCTTGTCCGGGGGATCGGTCGGCTTGGCCTTGAGCCGGCCTTTTAAGCGCTCTCTCAAATAGGTGTGGAGAAACGGCTCAAAATCGGAAAAATATTTATCTTCACAGCCCAAAAAGATCCAGTCAAAATGATTCTTCTTGAACAGGTCGAAGGTCGTTTGGGCGGCCTTCTTGAAATAATCATGGAGATGCGCTTCGATATGACGTTCAATCCGCTTGGCTTGGGTGCCTTCGAAGCCGCCTTCTTTGACCTTACTAGGAACGTCGCTGGTGAGGCTGTCGAGCAGGTTGATGGCACCCATGAACACGTCATACCATCGGGCTTCCCGGCGGTCGAAGAGAAAGGCGATGGTATGACGGTATTTGCCTAGGATCATGGACAGGGGGCGGACATAGGGGTTTCGGTCGAAGAGGATTCTGTTGCGCGGCGGATGGGGAAGATGGATGTCTTGCCAGAAGCGCTCGCCCTGGCAGGAAAAGATGGCCAGGCCCTGAGAGTTGGAGGTGGCGACATTCTGGGAGCAAAAATCATTGATCTTGTCGAGGTCCTGGCAGAGCGAAGCTTTTTTCTCCTTGCTGAGATCCAGGCTTTCCAGCCTGGTCCGTCCGATCGTCAGAAGGTTTTTGACCGAGACCTGGATTTCCTTTTTGCGCATACGGCTTTTGTCCGAATCCAGGAAAAATGAAGTCGTGAGATAGTTCTCGCTCTTGAAACGCGAGAGGGCATCGATCTGATCCCGGGCCAAGAGTTTCATCGAACCTCCTTTGGTGAATTTGAATGGACTAGAAAGATAGCTTGATATCTTTTGGAGAAAAAGGCATACGAATGTCAAAAAACCGGCTTTTGTTTAATTTTTTAGGAATCTCCCTTTCGAATCTTTCAAAAGTGACGCAATCTCGCCTTATCGAGATGGCCATGCAACTCTAAAATAAGAGCACAAAGGCCGTTTGTCAAGTAGAAGGCTCGGGGTATGCCGCTCTAGGCCAAGCGAAGCTTTTGAGGACTTTACTCTTTTGGGCCTGGCAGATATAATAATGGCCCAATAGCGCGTGCGGAAGTGGCGGAATTGGCAGACGCGTAAGCCTCAGGAGTTTATGGCCGATAAGGCTGTGTGGGTTCAAGTCCCACCTTCCGCACCACGAAAACGGCAGGGGCCGTTTCCGGCGTCGCCCGGAAACGGCCCCTTTTTTAAATGAGAAAAAATATCCTTCTGATCAATCCCTGGATCTACGATTTTACGGCATATGATTTCTGGCTCAAGCCTTTGGGCTTGCTTTACATTGCTTCCATCCTCAGGGACAACTCCGACTGCCGGCTCCATTTCATCGACTGCCTGGACCGCTTTCATCCGCAGTTGGAGAAAAAGCCGAAAGCCAAGGCCGATGGGCGGGGGCCTTATCCCAAGGAAGAGGTCCCCAAACCCGAGGTATTGAAGAATATCCCGCGGAAATATTCGCGCTATGGAATTCCCGTTCAAATTTTTCTCCATGAGCTCGATCGGGCGCCTGTTCCTGACCTGGTCCTCATGACATGCACAATGACCTACTGGTATCCCGGCGCCCAGATGGCCGTGGAGCTCGTCCGAAAAAAATTCGGTTCGGTTCCGATCATTCTGGGCGGAATCTATGCCACTCTGGCGGCCGATCATGCCCTCAGGTTCTCTGGTGCCGATGTTGTCATTTCCGGTCCTGCCGAGAATAAAATCCTGCCGGCCGCAAAGAAAATTCTGGGCGATGGGAATATCCGCGAGGCCGAATTCCGGACGTTCCAAGACATGCCCCGCCCGGCCTACGATTTGCTTCGTTCCAAAGGCTGGCTGCCCCTCCTTACCTCCCGCGGTTGCCCGTTCCGCTGCACTTTCTGCGCCGGGCCGCTGCTTTATGACCGGTTTGAACAGGGCCATCCTTCCGAGATCGCTTCGGACATCGGCCGGCTTTTTCAGCAATTCGGGACGCGACATTTTTCTTTTTACGATGATGCGCTTCTTCTCAACAAGAATTCGCATATCATCCCGATTTTCGAGGAAGTCGTCCGCCGGGGCTGGCCGGTTTCTTTTCACACTCCCAACGGACTCCATATCCGGGAAATCGACCAAGACCTGGCCTTCCTCATGAAAAAAGCTGGGGTCCGTTCGCTCTATCTCAGCCAGGAATCCGTGGATGCAGCCGTGATCCGCGAAGCCTGTCCCAAGGTCGCTCAAGGTGATTTGGAGAAGGCTATCGTCTGTCTCGAAAAAGCCGGCTACAAGCGCGATGACATCAACGTCTATTTAATCGCCGGCCTTCCCAACCAGGAGGCCGCCGGCATCAGGGAAAGCATCCTCCATGTCCGGCGCCTCGGCGCAAACGTGCGCATGGCCTATTTCTCGCCGATCCCGGGAACGCCGGTCTGGCAGAATCTTGTCGATAGGGGGGATTTGAAGAAAGATGCGGATCCGCTCATTTACAATAAGCTCGCATTTCCCTACCTTTGGGGAGAATTTTCTTCCGAAGATTTCGCCTCCCTTCGGGATCTCTTGGATTAGCTTTTCATCCAGACTTTTTTCTGATATTTTATTCTTTTAAAAAGTGTTTATTGAGAAGAAGGAGGGCCGATCGATGAAAAAAATTCAACGGCTGGCCTGCTTGAGCGCCTGCGCGGCCCTGATAATCTGGGGGGCGTCGGCCTGCAAAAAAGAGACGGCGACTCAAGCTGCGAAACCAGAGATAACTCAAGCGAAAGGAAACGTGCACATGGATATCAAAAAAGAAGCGTTTGGAAATTTACCCGACGGCACCCCCGTCGAGATTTACACCCTGACAAATCAGAACGGCCTGAAGGCCCGGCTGATGACTTACGGTGCGATCCTCGTCTCACTCGAGCTTCCGGACCGCAACGGTAAGCTGGACGACTGCGTGCTTGGCTACGATCGTCTGGAGGGCTACGTCAAGAACAATCCTTATTTCGGTGCGATCGTGGGCCGCTACGGAAATCGGATCGCCAAGGGGCAGTTCAAGCTGAGCGGCGCTCTTTACAAGCTGGCCGTAAACAACGGCGAAAACCATCTCCACGGCGGCATCAAAGGTTTCGATAAGGTCGTCTGGACCGCGGCACCCGTCAAAAAAGCAAACGCCGTCGGTGTGAAATTTATCTACCTCAGCAAGGACGGCGAGGAAGGCTACCCGGGCAATCTCAACTGCGCGATCACCTACACGCTCACGAATGATAACGAGCTCGAGATCGGCTACGAGGCGACGACCGACAAACCGACGCCCGTCAACTTGACTCACCACAGCTATTTTAATTTCACGGGGGCGAGGCGCGATATCCTGAGCCATGAGCTCATGCTTAACGCCGATCGATATACGCCGGTGGACAAGGGCTTGATCCCCACCGGCGGGCTGGCTTCGGTCAAGGGCACGCCCATGGACTTCACGACGCCGATGCCGATCGGCTCGAGGATCGCCCAGGTCGAGGGCGGTTACGACCACAATTACGTCTTGAACGGCGGCGGGGGGACGATGGCGCTTGCGGCCAGAGTGGTTGAACCGGACAGCGGCCGGGTCATGGAGATCTCCACGACCGAGCCGGGCATCCAGTTCTACTCCGGAAATTTCCTGGACGGCACGATCAACGGAAAGTCAGGGAAGGTTTATCAGAAGCACTTTGGCTTCTGTCTGGAGACGCAGCATTTTCCCGATTCGCCCAATAAGCCGAATTTTCCCTCGACGATCCTCAACCCGGGGCAGACCTATAAGAGCCTGACGGTCCATAAATTCAGCGCGAAGTGAAAGGGGATTCGGGATAAGGACATCGCGCCGCTCCGCCCCTATTTTATGTTTTCCATTCGGCGGCCAGCTTCCGCATCCGGGCGTCGGCGTGCGCGAAAAACTTCTTGTAAGCGGCGCAAAAATGACTGAGCCCCCGGTCGTGCGGGTCGCGGAGGCGGTCTTTGGGGCAGCCGCCGCGACAAAACCTTAGCCATGGGCAGGCGTGACAGGCCTCGGGAAGATCCGCTTTAAGACGGCCGAATTCGGTCTGTCGGCCGGAATTCAGCATGTGAACGAGCTTTCTTTCCATGACGTTGCCCAGCTTCCAGCGTTCCTCGACAAAGAAGTCGCAGGCATAGACATCGCCGTTGTGCTCGACGACGACATAGCTGCCGCATTCGGGAAGCAGGTCGCATTCGGGGGGGTCCCGGTCCACATAGCAATAAAAAAGGGAGTCGAAATAGCGGATGAATGTCGTCGGCTTGCCCTCTTGAAAATCCGACAGCCAAAGGTCAAACAGCCTGCATAAAAAATCTCCGTAGGCTTCGGCGGGGGCCGAGAAGGGGGCGGCGCGCGAGGTGTCCTCTGGGTCGGTCTCCAGGCAGGGGATGAACTGCATGTGGTCGAGGCCCAGCGCCTTGTGAAACTCATAAATCTCCTCGGGAAATCGGACCGAGTAATCGTTGACGACGACCAGCGCATTGACTTCGACGCCTTCTCCCAGCATGAGCTTGGCCCGGTCCACGACCTCCGCCCAGGTACTCTGACCGCCCAGACGCAATCGATAGCGGTTATGAATATGTTCCGGGCCGTCGAGCGAAAGGCCGACAAGAAAATTGTATTCCTTCAAAAATTTTGCCCAGTCTTTATCGATGAGAAGGCCGTTTGTCTGGAGCCCGTTTCCGACGGATTTGCCCTTTCCGTAGCGCATCTGGAGCGTGACGGCTTTCTCAAAGAAAGGGAGCCCCATGAGCGTCGGCTCTCCTCCCTGCCAGCCGATGGAGATGGCCTGAAGCGGCTGCGAGAACACCTGCTTGATGGTCTCTTCCAGACTCTCATCGGACATCCTGTGGATTTTAGCCCCCGGGAAAAACGCTTCTTTATCCCGATAGAAGCAGTATGTGCAGGCCATGTTGCAATCCGGCCCGGCCGGCTTGATGAGGACGGAAGTCAGCTGTTTTTTCGGATAGACGCCTTTTTTTTTCATCTTAAAAGCGTGTCTGGCCCCAAATTCTATATCAATTCCTGTTTTCGTAAAATAAAAAATCGGCATCCCAGAGCAGGGGATGCTCTGACGATGATAACCATTATAACCTCCAAAATTTATATAAATATAACATAATAAATAATTTATTTGTAATCTTGGAGATTAAAAACTTTGAAGATTTTAGTTGATTTTGTTTCTGATATGTGATATATTAGTTTCACGAATGGAGAAAAAGCGTGGCTAAAGGCATGATTTTCGACATCAAGCGCTTTGCCATCCATGACGGTCCTGGGATCCGGACAACCGTCTTTTTAAAGGGCTGTCTCCTACACTGTCTCTGGTGCCATAACCCAGAAGGGATTGAAAATAAATTCGAGCTTATAGCCCGGCCGTCTCGCTGTGCCCGTTGCTATTCCTGCATTTCCGCCTGCCCCTTGGGAGCCATTTCCGAAAATTCGGGGCCGATCGAGATCGACCGCAGTCGATGCGATCTTTGCGGGAAGTGTGTCAAGGTCTGCATGTATGAGGCGCTGGAAATGGCCGGCCGCGAGATAAGCGTCAAGGATGTCATCGAAGAAGTCGAAAAAGACCGGATCTTTTATGAGCAGTCCGGCGGCGGAGCGACTTTGAGCGGAGGGGAGCCGCTCGGCCAGCCCGAGTTCTGCGAAGAAATTTTAACCGAGCTCAACAAAAAAAATATTCCGGTAGCTCTTGATACCTCAGGACTCGCGCCATGGGAGGTCCTGGCAACAAATGCCGGCAAAGCGGATATCGTTCTCTATGATTTGAAAATAATCGACGCCAAAAAGCATAAAAAATATACAGGCGTCTCGAACGCGCTCATTCTCGACAACCTGAAAAAACTGTCCCTTGAGCACAAGAATATCGTGATTCGTATTCCGCTAGCGGCCGGCATCAACGATGACGAGGAGAATACCCGGCTGACGATCGATTTTCTCAAGCCGCTCAAAACGATCAAGACCGTCAGCCTTTTGAAATACCACAAAGGCGGCGTGGAGAAATACAAGAATTTAGGAAAAGCGCCCTGTTTCAGGATCTACGAAGCTCCGTCCGACCAGAGGATGGAGGAGATCCGGCGGTCATTCACAAACGCCGGGTTCGCTGTCAAGATTGGAGGCTAAGCCATGAACGAACGAGTTAGAAAGCTGCGCGAACAAAGCTTGAGCGCCAAACCGACGATCACGTCCGAGCGGGCGAAACTGGTCACCGAATTTTATAAAAGCCCCGAGGCTTGCCGGGTGTCCGGTCCCATGCAGCATGCCCTGGCCTTCAAATATATTCTGGAGAATAAAACAATCTCCATCAATGACGACGAGCTCGTCGTCGGCGAACGCGGCCCCGCTCCCAAGGCGACGCCCACCTACCCCGAGATCACCTGCCACAGCGTCCAGGACCTGGAGATCCTCGACACTCGGCCCAAGACATGGTTCAAAGTCGATAAGAAGACCAAGGCATTTTATAAGGATGAGGTCATTCCTTTCTGGAGAGGACGCTCGATCCGCGATCGAATCTTCGCCGAAGTCTCGCAAGAATGGATAGACGCCTACGAGGCCGGGATTTTCACCGAGTTCATGGAGCAGCGCGCGCCGGGGCATACGGTTCTCGACGATAAGATCTATAAAAAAGGGATGCTCGATTTTAAAAAGGACATCGGGGATGCCATCGCCGGACTCGACTTTCTCAATGATCCCGAAGCCTTCATGAAACGCGAGGAACTGCGGGCCATGGCCGTCTGTTGTGATGCCCTGATCGCATACGCCGGCCGGCACGCCGAGAAAGCCCGGGAGCTGGCCAAGAAAGAAAAAAATCGTGAGCGCAAAAAGGAGCTAGAAAGGGTCGCCGAAGTCTGCACCCGGGTGCCGGCGCACGCGCCGCGCGATTTCTGGGAAGCCCTCCAGTATTATTGGTTTGTCCACCTGGGAGTCATCATCGAATACAACACCTGGGATTCGTTCAACCCCGGCCGGCTGGACCAGCACCTCTGGCCGTTCTACAGGAAAGGCCTGAAGAGCGGTGCGCTGACGAAGGACAGGGCGAGAGAGCTTTTGGAATGTTTCTGGGTCAAGTTCAACAACCAGCCGGCGCCACCCAAAGTCGGCGTCACGGCCGAAGAGAGCGGCACTTATACCGACTTTGCACTGATCAACCTTGGAGGGTTGAAGGAAGACGGAACCGACGGCGTCAATGAGCTGTCGTTCCTTATGTTGGATGTCATCGAAGAGATGCGGATCCTTCAGCCGAGTTCCATGGTCCAGATCTCGAGCAAAGGCCCGGATTCCTTCCTGTGGCGGGCTTTGAAGATCATCAAGACCGGCTTCGGGCAGCCTTCGATTTTCAACACGGACGCCATCGTCAAGGAGCTTGTCCGGCAGGGCAAATCCGTCGAGGACGCCAGGAACGGCGGCGCCAGCGGCTGCGTGGAGGCGGGAGCCTTCGGCAAGGAAAACTACAACCTGACCGGCTATTTCAATATGCCTAAAGTCTTCGAGATCACCATGCACAACGGCGTCGATCCGCAGACGGGAAAAACGATCGGCCTTCAAACGGGCGACCCGGCGAAATTCAAATCGTTCGGGGAGCTGTTCGAGGCGTTTAAAAAGCAGATTAAGCATTTTGTCGACATCAAGGTCGCCGGAAGCAATATCATCGAGCGGCTGTATGCCGAATGCCTGCCGTCGCCATTTCTGTCGATCCTCATCGACGATTGCATCAAGAAGGGCAAGGATTACCACGACGGCGGCGCCCGGTACAACACGTCCTACATCCAGGGCGTGGGATTGGGCACGATGACCGATATTCTGACCTCGATCAAGTACAACGTTTACGACCACAAGCATGTCGCCATGAAAGAGCTCGTCTCGGCGTTGGACAAGAATTTCGAAGGCAGGGAGAGCTTGCGGCAGCGGCTGCTGAACAAGACTCCGAAATACGGGAACGACGACGATTATGCCGACGACATCATGAAATCCATCTTCGAGGCTTACTTTGGCGCCATCGACGGCCGGCCCAACACCAAGGGCGGCCGCTACAGGATCAACCTCTTGCCGACGACCGTCCATGTCTATTTCGGCAGGGTTACCGGCGCCAGCGCCGACGGTCGGAAGGCCTGCGAGCCCTTGTCTGAAGGCGTGTCTCCCGTCCAGGGCGCGGACCGGCGCGGGCCGACGGCCGTGCTCAAATCGGTGGGCAAGATGGACCATGTCAGGACGGGCGGAACGCTCCTCAACCAGAAGTTCACGCCCCAGTTGGTGGCCGACGAAGAAGGAATCAAGAACCTGGGTCATCTCGTCCGGTCCTACTTTAAAATGGACGGGCACCATATCCAGCTCAATATCGTCACGGCCGAGACGCTCCGCGACGCCCAAAAACACCCGGAAAAGCACAGAGACTTGATCGTCCGGGTGGCGGGCTACAGCGATTATTTTGTCGACTGCGGCACGGAGCTCCAGAACGAGATCATCAAGCGCACCGAGCACCAGGAATTTTGACCTTATTTTTGGCAGCCCAGCCAGTCAAAAAAGCTTTTGTGGTCTTTTGTGAGTTGGCTGGCTAAAACCCCGTTGGTGCTTATCCACAAGCAATAGAAATCGCGAATCCGTTTTGTCTCGAGGCTCGAAGAATCGGGAAGCGCCGTGAGTTTGGAAAGTGAAGCTTTGACCGCTTCTCGGGAATCAAAGATCTCGATTTCTTTAGCAAAGAGCGGCCGAACTCCCTGTTTATCGAGTCTAACGATTTTCGTAGCAAGGTATTTGACTTGGGGAGAGCGGCCCGGAGATATCGTAATTTGGGCCCAGGGAGCCCCGACATATTCTGCGTCGGCCAGGTTTCGAATATTCAACCCATAGGGAACGGCATAATACACGAGCCCGTTTCCGGGCTTGGGAGGCCAGTTCTCGGGAAAGGGAACGGTGATCCTGTAATCCCAGTTTTCTGTCCGATTCGGAGGCAGGAAGAAGGAGCTGGCTTTCGTCAATTCTTTCCATTTTTGATCCAGAACAGGCTTGACTTTATCGATCTCCTGCGTGCCTTCTGCCATGACGGCCATCATAAAAATCGCGATGATTGACGCGGATATTGTTTTCATCAAATCCTCCCTTTGCGGGATTTCGTCTTTGTCGGCTGGTGGTGCCTACCACCTTTGAGCTTGGAATCCATGCCGCCCGCTATTCACAAGAATATCGACATAAGCTAGGACCTGTCAATCCGATGGTGAAAATGAAAATTCTCATTGAACAACAGAATGGCCCTGTTTTTTATTCGATGGCACTAATGAAAATATTAATTTCGCTAAAGCATAGGTCAAACGTCAATATATCCAATTTCTATTTAGATCGTAAGGAGAGAAATTCCCGTCACCAAGCGGACCGAACGCCAGGGATTTTAATTATTTCTCGAAGTCGGCCTTTTTTAGGTATTCCTTAAACCGCGGATCGGAGCGGATGTTGTCCATAACCGGATCGATCTTCAACCAACACATGGTCACCCCATGATCTTTATACGCCTTATCCAACCACTTGAAGGCTTCCTCCTTCGTTGGTTCATCGAAGGCCGATCTTAGAGATTTTTACTCGAGCACGAAGAGTGCCGGGAAAAAGGAAAATCCTCCTATTTATCCAAGTTCATCTTCTTCAGGAGCGCCGTGAAACGGGGATCTGAGCGAATGTTGTCCATGAGCTCATCGGTCTTCATCCAGGGCAACGCGTCGTTTCGTAATTCATAAGCCTGATCCAGCCATTCGAAGGCTTTATCTTTTTTTTCCAACATCGCATAAATCCTTCCGATGGCGTAGGAACCGTTTCCGATATCTTCCTTGGAGGATTGACCTAGAAAAACATTCAGCAATTCTTCTCCCTTAGCTTTTTGGCCGGACATAATATAATAATGGATTAAGACCAGAGGAAAAGGCTTCGCGCCTAAGTCGTTGGCTTTTTGCATTTCGGGCGCGGCGTCCGCAAATCGGCCTTTCATCCAATACCCGATCGCCAAGTATTGATGCGGATTCGGATTGTCGGGAAACGAGATGATCAATTCCCTGAGCGTATTCATATATTCGTCCCACCGGGGGATCGAAGCATACACGATCGCGACCATTTCTCCTGTCGAATAGGCCATCGGGTCATACATTCTGGCCAGTTTGGCATGATGGACAACTTCTTTTTCTTGTCCTCTGAGAATGAGGATATTAGCCAGCGCGATGTGAGCTAATGAATGGCTGGGATATTTCTCGATAAATCGACGCAACTCCGTTTCTGCTGTGTTCCAGTCATAATCGGGGAAATAGGCCAAGCGTGCCAGCACATATTGGGCATCCTGAAGCGAATTATCCATGCTCAGCGCCCTTTTGGCGGCCTCTTTGGCTTTCGGCCACACATCCTTTGTTAGAGCTTTAAAATTCCCCCCTAAATAGTCGTAAGCCAAGGCCAGGCCGGCGTGGGCTAAGGCAAAGCTAGGATCGATTCTAAGGGCTTGCTCGAAGTAGCGGAGGCTTTCCTTGACATCCGGGCTGGCTTGAGAAGCCATATTGAGGATTTCCATTCCTTTGAGATAGGCTTGAAGCGCATTGCGATTTGCCGGCCGTTTTCGGCCCAGCGTCCTGTCGATATCCGGATCCAGCGTCGCCTTGATCTGTTTAGCGATGGCCAGCGCCGTCTGGCTTTGCATCGTCAGCGCGTCGCGATCTTCTTCGTCAAAGTTTTCGGCCCAAATGTTTCTTCCGGTCTGCCCGTCGATCAACTCGACGTTTGTCCTGACCCGGCTCCCGGAAAAAAAGATCGTTCCTTCGACGAGCGCCTTCACTCCTAATTCCTTGGCGATCTCGGCCGCTTTCTTCGGCGACCCTTTGAAAACCATCACCGATGATCTGTTGATCACGTTGATGGATTTGATCCGTGAGAGCTCTGTTATCAGCGAGGCGTGCATACCTTCGCAAAAGGCTTCTTTTTCGGGATCGGGGGAGGTGTTCACAAGGGGGAGGATGGCAATCCAATCATAGACCTGGCCGCGCTTGGGGAAGAGAAAGAGCAAGGCGAGGGCAGCTAAAACAACAAAAACGCCCAGGCCAGTAAAAGCGTAGGCTTTTTTAATGCCGAGGACCCTGCCTTGGAATAGCCCGGCTTTGGCACGAAGAGGCTTCAAACCTTCGGCGACGGCTTTCAGGTCTTCGATCAGTTCGTCCATACTCTGATAACGGGCCGAAGGATTCTTGGCCAATGCTTTGGCGATGATCTGGGCAAGCCCGGAGGGCAGGTCTTTGCGGAATTTGGTGATCGGCTCGGGCTCAGTCTTGAGGATCGAATGGATTAATGTTTGTTCGTAGTCACCCTTGAACGGCAGCTTTCCCGAGAGCATCTCATAGAGCACGACCCCTAGCGACCAGATGTCCGTGCGCTGGTCAACAGCATCCCCCCGGGCCTGCTCCGGAGACATATAGGCCACCGTGCCGATGGTCGTCCCTTCGCGAGTCAACTTCACCTGGCCCGCTAGCTTGGCCAATCCGAAGTCGACGATTTTCGCAACCCCATCATTTGTGATCAGGATATTGGCCGGCTTGATGTCGCGGTGGACGATGCCCTTCTGATGCGCTTTGGCCATTCCCTGGGCGACCTGGGAGGCAACGGCAACGGCTTCCTCAGTCTTCAAGGGTTCTCTCTTGATCTTTTCCCTCAGGCTTTCGCCTTCGTAGAAGGCCATGGCGATATACATCCGGCCGTCTTCGGTCTCTTCAATCTCATGGATGTTGCAGATATTGGGATGGTCGAGGGCAGAGGCCGCCCGGGCTTCATGGATAAACCGCTCCCTAGACTCTGCTTCCGATATCCATTGATGGGGGAGGAACTTCAAGGCGACCGTGCGCTTGAGCTTTGTATCCTCAGCCTTATAGACGATCCCCATCCCGCCCCGGCCGATCTCCTCCAAAATGCGGTATTTCCCGGCGACGAGGCTGCCCTTTGGTATCGCCTGGACGGGTGTTTCGAGCGTCATGGTCGGGGCGAATTCCAGCTGTCTAGCAGGCCCAAACGATGAGCCGCAGTTATTGCAGAACCTTGAAGTATCAGGATTTTCGGAATGGCATTTGGGGCATTTCATAACCTAAGTCCAGGTTTGCCGGTTGGCCCAAACATACCAACAAATTACGATGATGTCAATTTTTAGAGCCTGGATTCGATTCGAAAAAAATGATTCGCTCGGTATGCTTAAAATGAATAATAATCATTAAATAAATTGAATCATTATTGACATCTTATTTTCAATATATTACGATAGATATATGCGAACCAAAGAAGAGATCCGTGCTTTGCTAAAACGGTTGGACGGGGAACCAGCTGACGCTTTAGAGGATGAAGATCTGGAATTCAAGCCCTGGGAAACAGATGTCAAATCTCTTCACCGGACCCTGCGCGAAATGGTCGTATGCATCGCCAATGCCCGAGGTGGAACGATCGTCCTGGGCGTCAAGGACGGAGCGAAGACACGCCGCGATGCCATTCAAGGCGTGGAACGTTACGAAATTTCGGGGCTACGGCGGGCCGTTTACGACGGCACGGATCCTCATATCCTTGTCGAAATCGAGCCTTTGAAAGAGCCCGAAGGAACGCTGCTTTTGGTCCATGTTCCGAAGGGAATGCCGCCCCATACGACAACCGACGGCGTGGCCAAAATACGAATAGGAAAGGAATGCAAACCTCTCACCGGCCGGACATTTGCCCAACTCCTTGCGAGTGGAGGACAAAGAGATCCCACTGCTGAAGTCATTCCTGGAACAAGCGAAAAGGATCTGGATTCCTCTGAGATCGTCCAGCTCCGGAAGGCGATCGAATCCGAGGCGCGCAATATAGAATTGGCCCGCCAGGCCGATCATGCTCTCCTCGAATCATTGGGATTGGTCCAAAACGAGGGAGTCACCCTGGCCGGCTTTCTTCTCTTAGGCAAAGCCGACGCCATTCGGCATCATGTGCCTCAGCACGAAATGACGTTTCTTAGATTCCGCGGGGCGACTCGCTATGACCAGAGGAAAGATTTCCGCGGCCCCTTGCTTTCTGTCTTGCGGGAAATGGAGCAACTGATTTCCGTTAACAACAGAATCCGCACGATCCAGAAGAAAGGATTCATTCAGCTTGAACTACCGGATCTCTCCTGGGAAGTCGCGCGAGAGGCCGTCCTCAATGCCGTCACTCATCGGGACTATTTTTTGAGACAGGGGATTCAAGTGAAGCTGTATGAGGACCGGCTGGAAGTCATTAGCCCGGGCGGCTTTATGGGAGGTATCTCCGCAGAGAATATCCTTAGGCATCCGCCTATTCATCGAAATGAGCTACTGGCACGAGTTTTTCAGACGATCGGTCTTGTGAATAGAGTCGGCTTGGGAGTGGATCGGATCTATGAAGGACTCTTAAGACTGGGTAAGAATATGCCCAAATTTACAGCCGATGAATCCCATGTCCAGCTTGTTATTCCACTTGTTTCCCATGAAGAATTCGTTCTTTTCATATCAGGGGAGGAGAGGAAAGGCCGGCGGTTCGATCTGGACGAGCTTATTCTGTTGCGGAGCCTTATCCTAACAAGTTCTCTCGACCGCTGGTCGGCGGCATCGGCGCTCCAACTTTCGGAAGAGGAATCCGCTGGTCGGCTCGTAAGCTTGAGAGAAGCGGGCTACCTGGTCGTCCGTGGCCGAGGACGCGGCGCCAGTTATGATTTGAAGAGGGATTTGTCGGTTCGCCTCCGGGGGCGTGGGAGCGCTGATGCAGAGCTAACCCTTGATAAAGAGGCCGTGAAACTGCGCATTGTTGCCCTGCTTCGAGAACGGGGATCTCTAACAAACGCCGAAATTCGGCGGTTCTCAGGATTCGGTCGAATCCAAGTCTACAGACTGATGAAAGATTTAAAAGCCGATGGAAAAGTAAGATTTTCAGGTAAAGGAAGGGGAGCCCATATTCTACCGACAAGAGAGTCATAGCACGAATTGATACAAAGAAAAATGCAGGAATCGCTTCATGAAGCGTTTTTCCTTAATATTACGTCAGAAATGCATCACGGCGAGCATTCTCCAATCCTAATAAGCTGGAAGGAACAACGAAGGTGGCGGCGCCCGCGATTGCCCGTGGACGGCGTCTGATCGAAGATAAGCTTTTTCCCGCCTTGTGTATTATTGTCAAGGAAAGGAGCTTGCGGTGTTGCCCTCAGTTCGAATCAATCTCTGAGAAAAATCTACGGTAAGGCCGTCTTTCACTCTGTCAATTGGACAATTGACATTGTTTAGAGGTGGTGCCATAATGAAACCATTAAGCAACCATAGCGAGGGCATTATGGCTATCAACATTACGGTCAAAAATATCCCACCGGAGCTCCATAAAAATCTCAAGGAAAGCGCGGCCCGGCATCGGCGAAGCCTTAACGGCGAGATCATCGTATTGCTCGAAGAGCGACTCAGGCCGCAAAAGAGAAGCCCTAAGGAAATGCTTGCGGTTTCTCGCGCTCTTAGAAAAGAGATGAAAGGAGTTTGGCTCAGGCAGGAGATGATCGACCAAGCCAAGAAAGAGGGGCGCCTTTGATTGTCGTCGACACAAACATCATTGTCCATTTTCTGCTGCCCGGAGAGCATTCCTCAGAGGCGGAGAGAGCTTTTAGGAAGGACCCGGGTTGGGCCGCCCCACTCCTTTGGCGAAGCGAATTTAGGAACATCCTCGCGACATTGTCCCGGCGCCGTGTCATCGATGCCGCATCCGCTTTGTTGATCATGGAGGAAGCCGAACGATTAATGGACGAGAACGAATACATAGTCGATTCTGCGGAGGTCCTGGCTCTGTGCGGCCGGAGCCCGTGCTCGGCCTACGATTGTGAGTTTGTGGCCTTGGCCCGGCAGTTCCGAATCCCGCTGGTAACCTTGGATGAGGAAATCCTAGCTGCTTTTCCGGAGAATGCCGTCGGTCTCGAAGAATTCCTGGGCCGCCGAAGCACAAAATAAAGATTTTTAATCGAAGGAAACGATGGCTTTCAGGACGCCGTCCTTGTAAACGGAGGCGATTTCGAACGCTTCCTGCGCTTCCTCGATCCTGAAGCGGTGGGTGGCCAGGAACTTGACGTCAAGATGCTCGCCGTCGAGGAGACGGACCGCTTTTTCCGTGCAACGGTTCTGGCGGCGGATGTTGCGGACGATGATCTCTTTGCGGCGCAGGCCGCTGATATCGAACGAAACACGCTCCAGGAGCGGAATTCCGATAATCAGGAGCTGGCCGCCCGGCTTAAGCAGCTCCACGGCCTGATCGAGGGCGGCCTGGTCACCGCAGCATTCAAATACCGCATCCAGCCCCGCCGGCTCGAGCTTCAGGATTTCGCGGACGATATCGTCTTTTTCGGGGTTTCCCGCCCACGTCGCCCCGGTCTTCCTGGCCGCGGCCAGTCTTTCGTCTACCTTGTCCGTCATGAAGACTTTTTCGATTCTCACCGTCTTCGCCAGATGAGAAATGCAGAGCCCAATCGGCCCGGAACCGAGAATGGCGATGGCTTGACCTATCATAATTTCCATATGGGCCAGCGCATAGAGGCCGATGGACAGCGGCTCGATCAGCGCCCCTTCGGTCATCGTTAGTCGGTCTGGCAGCGCATAACAATTTTTCTCGGGCATGACGAAAGCTTCGGCAAGGGATCCTTCCATCTGGCCGGGGTAGCCGAGAAAACGGAGGTTGAGGCAGGTATGCGGCCGTCCGGAGCGGCATTGATCGCAGCTTCCGCACGAAACAGCCGGATCCACGGTCACCCTGTCGCCAGGTTTTACCCTTGTCACTTGGGCGCCGACTTTCTCGACGACGGCCGAGCATTCATGCCCGAGGATCGCTGGATAGCCGATGTTTTGATCGCCGACCCGGCTGCTTAAAAAATAATGAATGTCGCTGCCGCAGATTCCGACTCGGGCGGTTTTGAGGAGAACGTCGGTATCGTTCTTGATTTCGGGGCAAAGAATATCCCGGATTTCAATTTTCCGGACGCCGGTCAGGACTGCCTCTTTCATGCGATCGCGAATATTAAAAGGGATTTTCGGTTTTGTACAGCATCCCCGCCGGCCGGTTGAATCCGACGTCCTCGACGCCCAACATTCTTACGGCTCCAAAAAGAGTTTTTCCGGCGTGGGCAAAAGCGACGGCTGTGTGATGCGGGAACCGTTTCTCGATGAGGACGTGTCTGTAAAATCGCCCCATTTCCTTGATGGCGAACACTCCGATCCCCCCGAAGGATTTGGGGTCGATATCCAACACTTCACCTTGGGCCACATAAGACTTCAAGATTGTATCCGGCGTCGACTGCAGCCTGAAGATCGTGACCGCTCCCGCGCGGATTCGTCCTTCCATCGTTCCTCTCGTGATATCCGGCTTTTTATCGGGCTCCATGAGGCGGTGCATGATGAACTGGTATTTGAGGCCGCCCCCGATCAAGCAGGTCGACGATGTATTGCCGCAATGGAATCCCATAAACAGGTCGGTGGGCTTATAGCCGCCCGCGGCTTTTTTGGCTCCCTTGATCATGTCGTAAGGGACGGTGTTGTTGATATCGAGCAGCGTCGCCGGCATCTCCGTAGCACATGTGGCCATGTATTCGCTCAGGGCGCCGTAGATGTCGACTTCGCAGGCCACGGGGATGCCCTGCGTGGCCAGCCGCGAATTGACATAACACGGCACAAACCCAAAGTACTGTTCATACGCGGGCCAGCATTTATTGGCGAATATGCCGTATGCGGATGCCCCGAGATTGGCCTCCATAAATTTTGTCAAGGCCACTTCATACTGCGCCAATTTTTCCAGCATGTCGGGAAAAGCGTTGCCCCGGCCGAGCTCCTTGGCCATATCGCGGGCGACGGCTTTGATTTTCGGATCGCCCTTGGTCTTGAGGAAAATGTCGTAAAGGTCGAGCTCGCTGTTCTCCATGATCTCGACGCCGAGATCATAGAGGGGCTTGATGGGCGCGTTGCACGCCAGAAAATCCTGCGGTCGCGGCCCGAAAGAAAATATCTTGAGCTTTTTGAGCCCGAGCATGATCCGGGCGACCGGCACGAAATCGCGGATCATCTCTGCGACCTCCTCCGCCGTTCCGACGGGATATTCGGGGATGTGGGGTCGGAGCTTTCTCAAGCCCACGTTATACGATGCGTTGAGCATGCCGCAATAGGCGTCACCCCGTCCCTGGATGAGGTTGTCGCCCGATTCCTCGGCCGCCGCCGCAACCATCACCGGGCCGCCGAATTTCTGGGCGAGCAGTGTCGTCGGCCCCTCCGGCCCGAAATTCCCCAGGTAGATCACCAGAGCATTCACGTTTTTCTGCCGGATTTCCTCCAGGGCTTGGAGGCCGTCCTTCTCGTTTTCAACGATGGTCTCGATGATCGTTATGGGAATTTTTTTCGCGCGGCATTCTTTGACAACTTGAATTCTTCGTTTCCTTGATAATTCGACCGGAAAACAATCGCGGCTGACAGCCACGATTCCCAGATTGACTTTTGGCACGTTCTTCATGATTGATGACTCCTTTTTTGTCCGTAGTATGCCTTGGGGCCGTGTTTCCTTTGATAGTGCTTGTTCAGAAGATAGCCCGGCAGGTCCTTGATCTTCGGGCTGGCCAGGCGCGTGAGCAGCGCCATTTTGGCGACGGTCTCCAAAATCAAATTGTTCTGGACCGCTTCGCCCGGCGTCCGGCCCCAGCTGAACGGACCGTGCCCGGCGACCAGCACGGCCGGCATTTCCAGGGGCTTGATGCGGGCGAAGCGCTCGACGATCACTTTTCCCGTGTTGCCCTCATAGTCCGTCTCGACTTCTTTTCGGGTCAAAAAGCGCGTGACCGGCACCGGACCGTTGAAATGATCGGCGTGGGTTGTCCCGAAGCATGGGATTTCCATCACGGCCTGGGCAAAAGCCGTGGCATAGACGCTGTGGGCATGAGAAACCCCCCCGATCTCTGAAAAAGCTTTATAAAGCTTGAGGTGGCTCGGCGTATCGGACGACGGATTGAGCTTTCCCTCGACGACCTTTCCGTCAAGGTCGACGACCAGGATATCCGCCGGCTTCAGATCCTCGTAAGAGACGCCGCTGGGTTTGATGGCCACCAACCCTTTGCGCCTGTCAAAACCGCTGACATTGCCGAAAGTCAGAATCACCAGCTTGAATTTCGCCAGGTCCAAGTTGGCCTGCCAGACTTGTTCCTTGAGGTCTTTTAACATCAGCCTTCCTTAAGCTGCCGGTCGCGCAGAGACAGCAAATCCTTCATGACATTATACAGCGAGCCCGACCAGCCCTTGGTGCCGAAGGCGTCATGCAGCTTCCGGTACAAAGGGTAGAGCTCCTGATAGATTTTATGATTTTTGGCGTCGGGTTTGAAGGTTTTTTTCTTGATCCCGCACATGGCGGCCTGGGCCTCGCCGAACGCGCCATATCCGGAAGCATCTTTTCCCGCCGCCACCGCGCCCGCGATGGCCGAGCCGAGGGCGCAGGTTTGCGCCGAGCGGGCGACCTTCATCTCTTTGCCGATCACGTCCGCATAAATTTGCATGACTAGCGGGTTTTTCTCGGCGATTCCGCCGCAGTTAATGACTTCCTGGATGTCGACGCCGTATTCCTCAAAGCGCTTGATGATCGTGAGCGCGCCGAACGCCGTCGCCTCGATGAGAGTTCGATAGATTTCCTCGGGCTTGGTGTGGAGCGTCTGCCCGAGCATGAGTCCCGTCAGCCTCTGATCGACCAGGATCGTCCGGTTGCCGTTGTTCCAGTCGAGAGCGAGAAGCCCCGATTGGGCGGGCTTGAGCCGGGCCGCTTTCCTTGTCAGGGACTGGTGCGAGCCCTTGACCGGACCTCCCGGCTGGATGTATTCGACGAACCAGTTAAAGATATCGCCGACCGCCGATTGCCCGGCCTCGAGCCCGAAATAGCCGGGCAAGACCGAGCCGTCCACGATGCCGCAGAGTCCGGGGATATCGGCGAGAGGCCGGTCGTTCGGCCAGACGCAAATATCGCAGGTGCTCGTGCCGATGATCTTGACGAACTTCCCCGGAGAAACGCCCGAGCCGACGGCGCCGAGATGGGCGTCAAAGGCCCCTGCGGCCACGGGGATGCCTTCCGGCAAGCCCAATTTCTTGGCCCATTCACCGGACAGCTTTCCGGCTGGGATATCGGCCGTATAAGACTTGTCATAAAGCCTGTCGCGGAGCGGGCCGAGCCTAGGATGAAGCTTTGCCAAAAATTCTCGAACCGGAAGTCCGCCCCAATTAACATTGAACATCGCCTTATGACCGGCGGCGCAGCGGCTTCGCAGGATCTTGCCCGGCCGCGTTTCGCCGGTCAGCACGGCCGGGATGTAATCGCAGCACTCGACCCAGCTCGCCGCCGCATCGAAGACCTTCGGGTCCGTGCGCAGGCAGTGGAGGATTTTGCTGAAGAACCATTCCGAGGAATACGTGCCGCCGCATTTGGTCAGATACTCCGGATGTTCCTTCGCGGCGAGTGCAGTGATCTCCGCGGCTTCGGCGTGCCCCGTGTGGTCTTTCCACAGCCAGGCCATGGCGTTGGGGTTCTTCTTGAATTCTTTATGGAAATTGAGCGGCGTTCCGTCGGCATCCACGGGGATCGGCGTCGAACCCGTCGTATCGATGCCGATCCCGATGACCCGGCGCGAGATGAATTTTTTATCTACGCGCTTAGCTTTGACCAGAGTTTCTTTGACGGCGGCCGTCAAACCGGTCAGATAATCGCCCGGATTCTGCCGGGCGAGGTTGGGATTAGTGGAGTCCAGAATGATCCCGGCCTGCCCTGTCTCATAGTCGTGAACGGCCGTGGCGACCTCTCGGCCGTTTCGAATATCCACGAGCAGGGCGCGGACGGAGTTGGTCCCGAAATCAAGCCCGAAACTGTATTTTGTATCTGCCATCGTTGCTCCCAGCGGAAGACATAATCACCCTGTCATTGGGTCTGTGACCGGGACAGAGTCTTGTGTCCCCGTTTAATTATGAGTCAATTCTTTTTCGATTTCTTCGAGTGTCTTCCCCTTCGTCTCCGGCAGGCGCCACTTGATAAAGAGGAAACCAACGATGCAGATGGCGGCGTAAATCCAAAACGTCCGCGCCGCGCCAACTCCCTTGTTGAGCAGGGGAAACGTGTAGGTCAGAATGAAACAGGCGATCCATAGCGAGGCCGTGGCGATAGACATGGCCGCCCCGCGGTTGCGGTTGGGGAAAATCTCCGAGATCACCACCCAGGTGACCGGCGCGAGCGACATTCCGTAACATCCGATGGCCGCTACGACCAACAACAACATGTGCGGCCCATGGCTGTGCGCCTGAAAGCCCACCCCCAAGATCGTGTAGATGACGGCCAGACCGGCAGCGCCGATCATCATCAATTTTCTTCGGCCCGCGCGGTCGACCGTGGCGATCGCGACAAATGTAAAAATCAAGTTGACAACCCCGGTGACGACGATGTTAAACAAGATGTCGGAGATCTTGTAGCCTGCGGCTGCGAATACCTCCTCTGCGTAGTTGAAGATGACGTTGATGCCGCACCATTGCTGAAAAACCGCCAGCCCGACGCCGAGGAGGAGGACCTTCATCAGGGGCGGCTGGAACAGACCTCGAAGGCTCGTTTTTTGACTTTCATCCGCGAGGGTGGTCTCGATCTCGGCCAAGGCCCGGCCCGCGTAGGCATCGCCGCCGATTCTAGCGAGCACGCGCCGGGCTCGTTCGCGTCTGCCGTTCTTGGCCAGCCAACGAGGGCTTTCGGGCACCGCGAACATCCCGAAAAAGAAAAGCACCGCGGGAATGGCCGTCACGCCGAACATCCACCGCCAACCGCTCTGGCCGTTCCACGATTCCAGGATCTGCCGCGGCGTGAAGTCGGGCGGCACCTTGTCGGCGATGAGCCAATTGTCGAGCTGGGCCAGCAGAATGCCGATGACAATCGTGAGTTGATTGATCGACACCAGCTTGCCGCGCACTTTGGCCGGCGCCACCTCGGCAATATAAATCGGCGAAAGGTTGGAGGCCATTCCGATGGCCGATCCTCCGGCTATCCGCCAGGCGACAAATACCGGGAGGAGGTTCGCCGTGGCGGTCCCGATCGAGGAGACGACAAACATGGACGCGGAGAGAATGAGCAGTCGTTTGCGCCCAAACCTGTCGCTGAGCATGCCCGAGGCCAGCGCGCCCACAAGGCAGCCGACCAGGGCGCTGCTCATCGCCCAACCCTGCTGGGCAGGGCTGCTGAGGGCGAAAAACTTCTCGTAAAACGGCTTGGCCCCGCCGATGACGACCCAGTCGTAGCCGAAGAGCAATCCGCCCAGCGCGGCGACGAGGCAGATAAACCAGATAAAGGTCATGTGATAGTTCGTTTGTGGGTGAGAGGCCGGCCTGGCGGCGGAGGAAATCACGACAGGCTTTTCCTCCGCGAAATCGGGCCGCTCTGACATGTTTCAAAACTATATCGCCGGGGCTTATCCCTGTCAATAGTGTGACGACGTTTGCGCCTATTTTCGACAGCCAATCGAAGCTCTCCGTCGGCGCCGTAGCCGTCGCCCCTTCGAACGCGAACATTGTCTGGGTCGGCACAGGGGAGGCGTATTGTAAGAATAGCCGGGGACAAAGCTACTCATTACGCACGATTACTGAAGGCACGGTCTAGTGCATAGTATGCGTAATGAGTAGCTTTGTCCCCGCTGGTATTTCACTGGTATTTTGGACGCCTTTATCAATATCTGGATAAAAATGACGACAAAATTATCATCAGGGTCAATGGATCGGTCATCCCCTTGAATATAGAAAAAAGCTTCGCCCGCTTGTCTTTTGCGCCGAGTGGCCGGATAATGGGGGACGTGCATCGAATTTATCGCTGCCCGATCATGCCCAATTCAAGACCGAATTCCGCGCGGAAATGAAAAAAGGCCGTGTGGGAGAGCGCCCCAGATGACAGAGGAGAAGATCGTATCGACATCCGCCGGCGCGCGGACCGTCCCTGTTACCGTCATTATCCCCGCTTACAACGAAGCCGCATCCGTCGTCGATACAATTCTGAGTCTTAAAGCGCAGACCGCGACGCCGACAGAGATTATCGTGGTGGACGACTGCTCCACCGACAGCACCGGCGACATCGCCCGCTCGCTCGGCGCTACGGTTGTCCGCCCGGCCGCCAACACCGGCTCCAAGGCGGGAGCGCAGACATTCGCCCTGGCGCAGGTACGCACCGAGTTCGTGATCGCGATCGACGCCGACACGACCCTCGCGCCCGACGCGATCGAAAAACTCCTCCCCGCGTTCGATGACGCCAATGTCGCCGCCGCCTGCGGGAGCGTCCTGCCGCGGCGCATTAAAAGCGTTTGGGAACGGGGGCGCTACGTCGAATATCTTTTCGCATTCACTTTCTACAAGCAGGTGCAGGATCAATACGGAACGCCGCTCATCAGCTCGGGCTGTTTCTCCATGTATCGCACGGCAGCCATCCGTGCCGCGGGCGGCTGGTCCACGCGAACGCTCGCCGAGGATATGGACCTGACATGGACGCTATACCAGCAGGGCTATGCCGTGCGATTTGTGTCGGGTGCTGTGTGTTATCCTCTCGAACCGCGCAATTACGGGTTTCTCAAGAAGCAGCTCCGGCGCTGGTCGCACGGATTCGTCCAGAACGTGCGCATCCACTGGCGGGGACTGCTCGACGTGCCGTTCCTCCGTTCGGCGGTCGCCGTGGCATGCTGGGACGCCATCGTCGCCTCGGTCGTCTATTTGATGCTGCTGCCGGTGATTGCGCTCGTCTTCTGGAATCCCTATTTTCTCCTCGGCTATGTGATCGACGTGCCCGCAATCGTGGTCCCCGTGATTGCCGGGGCTCTGCCGCGTCGCGAACTCGGGCGGGCCCTTGTGAGCGTGCCGAGCTTCTTCATTCTCCGGACAGTGAACGCGGTGTTCTTCCTTAAGGCCGTATGGGAAGAGATTGTGCGTGGCCGGAAGCTGGTCACATATGAGAAGGGGCACTAAATGACGGCGGGCGTTCCAGGAACCGGGATCGGCGGGCTCTTTTACTTGTTGGCAGCCCTATTCCTACCGGTGCGCGGTCTGCTGCTGCGGCTGCGCGGCGGCCGGGTGTCGTGGCGCATGGTCGCCCGGCTGCTCGTCCTCGCGCTGGGCGTTTTCTTGGGGATCTGGGCGACCTGGTGGCTTCTCGGCTTGGTGATTGTTCCAACGGCGGAGACCGTCGAGGCGGCCATCCACATAAGGGGCATTATGCGGCGCGAATATGCGGAATTTGTGCGATGGGCCGCGCTCCTGGCAGGGTTCGTGACGCTGGCCCTTGTCATGATCGCGACTCAAGTGGCGAGGCTCGTGATCAGGCGGAAATGAAATGAAGTTTCTGCGGATGATGATGATTTTAGCGCTGGCGGGAGCGTCGCTGGCCGGCCAGACTTCCGTGGCGGAATTGATGCGCCGCGCCGATGCCGCTTTCGCCGACGAGAACCGCGCGCTCGCCGAGCGCCTCTACCGCCAGGTGCTAACACTCGACCCTTATCAATCGCACGCGGTTTATCGGCTGGGCCAGCTCACCCGGGACGACGAGGCTGCGCTCCAGTGGTTCAAGCAATATGCCAAGCTCGAGCCCATGGACGCGTGGGGCTGGCTGGCGGTCGGCGACAAATCGCTGAAGGTGGGGAAGACAGTCGAAGCGTTGGAGGCCTTCGAGCGCGCCGCGCGTCTTCAGCCCAAAGCCCAAGACATAAAGGAGCGCTTGGCGAGAGGGCGGCTCCGCGCGGCGCCCGCCATCGAACCGATCGGCAGGCTGGTGAGTGATTCCGACGGCAACCTTACCCTTCGCTACGGGTTGAGCGGCGATATGGCATTGCGGGGCGGATTCCGGTTGGGGGCCCGCTTTGCGCGCTCCAGCATCGATGACGGATTCACCACTGCGACGCTCGATGAGAGCGTGCTGCGGCTCGAGGGCCGGCCGAGGATGGCGCTCCGGCTGGACCTCTCGGCCGGACTGGCTCGACTCGTTTTTTCGGACGCGGCCTCGTGGACCACGCCTGAGGCCGATCTCCGGGTTCGCTGGCGCGAGGACAATAGCAGCCCATTATTCGAAGCCCGGCTTCAGCGGTTGCCGCTGGGCACCTCGCCCCTCCTCATCGCCAATCATGCGGTAAGAAATGAATTGCGGTTAAGCGTGGAGCTTCCGGCCGGGCCGGTCCGGATCAGGGGAATGGGTCGCGCCGGACTCATTGAGGCTTTCGGAGAGGACGTCAACCTGCGGCTCCAGGGCGATGCGGCACTGGCGCTGCCCATCGGCTGGCGCGGCGAAGTCTCTGCGCAGTATCACCGGCTCAGTTTCAACCGGGCATCGGAGGCCGGGTACTTCGCGCCCAAGCTCGTCGAGACGGTTGAGGGTGGGACCTATTGGGACCTCGGAGGCGATGGCCGGGTGAGCGCGTCGGTGGATCTGGGAGTCGGGATCCAGCGGCTGGCGAAGCAGGGAGAAGAGGTGGGTGCGTGGAAACTGGCCCTCCGAGGATGGGGCATGCTGAACGTGGATCTTAGCCGGATCGTGCAGTGGCGGATGGAGGCGGAGGCTTACAGCGCGCCTTTTGCGCCGGTGGGCGTTGTCACCGCACCCAACTGGCGGTACATATCGGTGAGCATGGGCTTGCTCGTTCGGATCGTGCCGAAATAAAATATTTAATCTACGTCGACGCTAAGGGGGCAAAAAATAGCAGAATCGGTTTAAGCGACGAGCGGTTCATATGCCCCGTGGCTTGCCACGGGGAACCGCTCGAGAGGGTTCCAAGGGGGAGTCGCCCCCTTGGTCGCAGGGCGGGGTTTCATGCCCCGCCCGAGAAGGGGAGGCAGGGCGGCCGGGTCTTCCCGGCGCTCGTTGGAAGGGGTCTTCCCCTCCAAGTTGACTCTAGGCCTCTTCGATGACCGACCAGCCCATCGCATCCGCCAGGCTGTGCGCCTGCTCCTTGAAGTCCCCGTAAAACGTGACCCGGTGCCAGCCCCACTTGTCCCACATCGTGAAAAGCTTCTCGATATCGCCCACGGGCTCGGCGACGAGCTTTGTCCGGCAGGCGCGGTCGTCGGGGTCGTTGCCGACCGCCTTGGCCTGGTGCAGAAGGATTTCTTTGCGGCCGTCCGAGATTTCGACCGACGTCGTCATGTAGCCCGCCGGCACTATCGAGCGGACGGACGCGCCCTGACGGTCCTCTGAATGGGTCAGAATTTGGAATGGATTGGCTGGGCCCTTCGGGCCGAAAACCTTGTTGGAGGCGACGCAGTGAGCGTAGATAATCTTTCGTCCCGCCGTGTCGATGACGGGATCGGAGATGTAGCCGGGCCTGCCCTGGGTTAGGGCTCCGAAGGCGACCATGGCCGCCGCCGACGGAATGTCGCATTCGCACCCGCCGACCAGGCCTTCGTTGTTCAGCTCGTGAAAGCCCAAGCACGGATAGGCGTGGATGTGCCCGCCGTAGAATCCCCCCAGACAGTTAATGCTAATGGCGTTGGCCCCGTGCTTTTTCATAACCGCCTTTTCAGCCAGGTACATGGCCGCCGAATTTTCAATCTCCGCGCGGCTGACACCTTCGACGAGGGCGGCCGTCTTTATCCATCGGTCGGCGATGGCCCGCGCCTCGTCCTTGCTTGCGGCCGCCCAGGCTTCGTTGACCTCGGCAAACGGAATCTGGGCTACGGGGATAGTCATCATTGTCGTGTCCGGACCCGTCTTATCATCGCGGACAGCCAGGATCTTCGAGGCTTTCATCCGGCGGATCGTCTCGGCCGCGGAAAGCGTTTTGAGCGCGTCCGGCTTACAGGAAAGGTCGCCGGGCTTGGGCGTATGCGAGGTTCGGACTCGGGTCGTCGCGGCGGCAAAATCAAAGCCCGGGCCGCCCGCTTTAGCCGCCTGGAAGCAGCGCACGGCTTCGGCCAGGTCCTCGATCTTGGAGGAGGCGACATAGCCGACGTTGCTCGTCCCGGCGCGTAGAAATCCAGCCGTATAAACGAGAAAGCCGCCGCTCCCCGCGAACTGAAAATCAGAATAGAGCACGGGCTTGCCCGACGTCGCCGCGGTCTGGACGACCTGGTTCCAGCAGTTCATCTGGCAGACGAGGTATCCGTCGACCGCCCCCGCTTTGTCTTCTTCGAGGATTTTTTGGGTTTGCTCTGGACCGGTGGCCATTGAAGGAATAAAAGTGAAATCCGGGCAGCGCTTGGTCAGCTCGGAGTTGATCCGTTGCATGACCGGATTGAAATCGAATCCTTTGTTCGGCCAATCCGGCCGGTCTTGGACGGGAGTATGGAGAGCGTAGATAATCCGAATCCGGAGCTTATCGCCTCCGGGAAATGCCCGAAGCCAGGCCGGCGTTCCGATCAATCCTGCCGCGCTCGCGCACGCCGCGCATCCCGTGAGAAACTGGCGCCGGCTTATGCCCCGGCCCGCCATCGAAGGCACCCGTGGTCTTATGTGTGTTTGCCGCATGAATTTCTCCTTTCCGCGCAGAGCCGTTGCCGCTTTGCGCACCTTGAACATATCGCCGGAGGTCTCCGATTGTCAAGCGCTCGCCCATAGAGCCCTTGTCCCCGGATCGTCAAGTCTAGATAAATTCGCCTTTAATCAGAGCCCTTGACAAATGAACCAATCCGGAATATATTCCTAATTAGTTAAACTAAAAAGGAGGAATGTCCTTGATACAAATGTCGCCACGGCTCCTAAAGATCGATCTCCCTCCGAGGCAATCCGCATTCCTTTGGGGCCCTCGAAAAACGGGAAAAACAACGTACTTAAGAAATTCGTTTCCTAAAAGCATCCTTTACGATTTCCTGAAAACAGACCTGGTTTTGGAATTTGTCAAACGGCCTTCTCTTCTACGGGAACAGATCCTGGCGAAAGATCCCGCGCTCCTGCGCTCACCGATCATCCTGGATGAGGTTCAAAAGGTCCCGGCGATCCTGGATGAAGTTCATTGGCTGATCGAGAATAGGGGGCTTCGTTTTGTTCTCTGCGGCTCAAGCGCCAGGAAGCTAAAAAGAGGAAAGGCGAATCTCCTCGGAGGGAGAGCATGGCGGTACGAAATGTTCCCCCTGATTTCTGCAGAATTAAGGCAGCTGGATTTGCTCAGGGCTTTGAATCACGGCTTGATTCCCGATCATTATTTTCAGGATCAATATAAAAAGTCTTTGAGCGGTTATGTTCGGGATTACCTCAAGGAAGAGGTCTTCGATGAAGGATTAACCCGGAATGTTCCGGCCTTCGCCAGATTTTTTGACGCCATGGGCTATTCTCACGGGGAAATGCTTAATTACTCGAATATCGCCCGGGATGCCGGGGTCGATGCCAAAACGGTTAAAGAATATTTCCAAATCCTTGTCGATACATTGCTCGGCCGGATGGTCGAGCCGTTCAAGAAAAGGTCCTCGCGTCAGATCATAACCAAGGCCCCCAAGTTTTATCTGTTCGATGTTGGTGTCGCGGGTGCTATCGTTAAAAGACATATGATCGAAGAGCGGGGAGAGTCATTTGGCCGGGCGCTCGAGCATTTCATATTTATGGAACTTGCAGCGCATGCTTCTTATCGCGAGTTGCATTATGACATCCGATATTGGCGGACGAAATCGGGCAACGAAGTGGATTTCATCTTGGGCAATGGAGAAACGGCTATCGAAGTCAAGGGAGCCAACCGCGTGGATAACAAGGATCTCCGTTCGCTCGCAGTATTTATAGAGGAATACGCGCCAAAGAAGGCTCTTGTCGTCTGCAATGAAAGAGAGGAGCGGCGGGTCGGGCATATCAGGATATTGCCTTGGCGGACATTCCTGGCGGAGCTCTGGACGGGCACGATTATCGGCTAAGGATCATATTTTCTCTGTCTTCTTGGACGGGTCGTTCGTACAAGGTCAATTTCTCCTTAGATTTTTAAGGCGTTGACATCAATCAACAGGGGGGATATATTTTTATATGATGGGAAACCTGGATTCCGATTTTAAAGATCGCATATGAGCACACCCAAAGAGATCCTCCGCCTGGTCGATCAATTCGAACAGAATCTCGATTCGTACAAATCCGGCCACTACAACGAAGCGCAGCTCCGCAGCGAGTTCCTCGATCCCTTCTTTAAAGCATTGGGCTGGGACATGGATAACGTCCAGGGTCTGGCTGAGGCTTATAAAGACGTGGTCCACGAAGACGCCATTCGGATCGGCGGGGCGGTCAAGGCGCCCGACTATTGCTTCCGCATCGGCGGCACGCGAAAGTTTTTCCTCGAAGCCAAAAAACCGAGTGTCGTCGTCAGCGAAGAAACCTCGGCCTCCTATCAGCTTCGTCGCTACGCCTGGAGCGCCAAGCTTCCCCTCAGCATCCTGAGCGATTTTGAGGAATTCGCCGTTTACGACTGCCGCATCAAGCCGAATAAAACCGACTCCGCCGCGACGGCCCGGGTTTTCATCTGCCGCTTCAATGACTACCCGGAAAAGTGGGAATGGATCTCCTCTATTTTTTCCAAAGACGCCGTCCTCAAGGGCTCGTTCGATAAATACGCCGAAACCAACAAAGCCAAGCGCGGCACGGCCGAGGTGGACGATGATATCCTGGCCACCATAGAACACTGGCGGAGCGAGCTGGCCCGGATTCTCGCCCTGCGGAATTCCCGCCTCTCCCAACGGGAGCTCAATTTTGCCGTCCAGCGAATCATCGACCGCATCATTTTCCTCCGCATCTGCGAAGACCGCGGCAGCGAGACCTACGGCCGGCTCCTGGCGCTCACAAACGGTCCGAACATCTATCCCCGCCTAAGCGAAATTTTCGAGGACGCTGACGGCAAATACAACTCCGGGCTTTTTTATTTCAAAGCCGAAAGGGGACGCCACGAGCCGCCCGACGAGATCACGCTTAGCCTCGACGTGGACGATAAACTGCTCCGCGATCTCCTTAAGGGGCTCTATTATCCCGAAAGCCCTTATGAGTTCACCGTCATTTCGTCCGATATCCTCGGCCATGTTTACGAGCAATTCCTGGGCAAGGTCATAAGGCTTACGGCAGGACATCACGCCGTCGTCGAGGACAAGCCCGAAGTCAAGAAAGCGGGCGGAGTCTATTACACGCCCACGTACATCGTGGATTACATCGTCCGGCAGACGGTCGGAAAGCTCGTAGAGAAAAAGACGCCCAAGCAGGTCGCGAAGCTTCGCGTGCTCGACCCGGCCTGCGGTTCGGGCTCGTTCCTCATCAATGCTTATCAGTTTCTCTTGGACTGGCACCGCGATTGGTATCTTGCCCATAAGCCGGAGAGTTGGACCAAAGGCCGGAATCCCGTGCTCGTCCAAACGATGTCGGGCTGGAAACTGACCATCGCCGAGCGAAAGAGAATTCTTCTCGACAATATTTACGGCGTGGATATCGATCCCCAGGCCGTCGAGGTTACGAAGCTATCGCTTTTGCTCAAAGTCCTGGAAGGCGAGAGCGAGCAGACCATCCAGCCTTTTCTGCGGCTCTTTCAGCAGCGCGCCCTGCCCGATTTAGGTGACAATATCAAGTGCGGAAACTCTCTAATCGGCCCGGATTATTATCAGCAGCAAAATCTTCCACTGATGAGCGATGACGACAGACTCCGCGTTAATGTCTTCGACTGGGATGCCGAGTTTCCCGAGATTATGAAATCCGGCGGCTTCGACGCCGTCATCGGCAATCCTCCGTATATCCCCACTGAAATGATTGATGACCCAGAAAAAAAATATTTTCAAGAAAAATATCCGCATATTGAAAGGAAATACGATTCAGCCGCGGTATTTATTTTGGCTATGATAAAAAAACTCATAGGGCGAGGGAGACTCGGGTTTATTTCGTCCGTCACATGGCAGACAGGCGAAAACTATAAAAAACTCCGTAATTATCTTTTTAATGCAGCTGGAGTGGAGACTCTAATTAATCTTCCCTTTGATGTATTTAAGAGCGCCTATGTGGATACAGGAATATATATAATTACAGCTAAGCCACGCAAATTCTATTGTATTTTCTGTTTTCCCAAAAAAGAGAAAGTGATTAATCTAGAAAATCTAAAATTAATACAAATCCCCTCTTGTCTGATTCAAAGCCCTAATTATAAAATAATACTAAATCCTTTAGCCTATCAGATCATTCAGCGTTCTATCAAAAAAAATCAATTTGAAATGCTTGGCAAAATCACTAACTCAACTCAAGGGTTAGCAGGCAATCGCTATCGTGTAGTTTATAAGAAACAGGGGAAAGATATTTTCCCTTACCTAGAAAAAGGGCAGGCGCGCCGATACTATCTTGAAAAACAGAAAATAGCTTCCACAGATATGATTGATAAGCCTTCTCTTAAACGTTTTTATGAAGCTATGCCAAAATTATTAATAAGAAGAGTCATTAGTCGGCAAGATCGATTGCTCGTTGCCTATACCGATGAAAAGCTTGTTTTTAAGAAAGATATCAATCCATTCATTCTGATTGATAAAAGTTGGAACATCTTTTTTATGCTTGGGATTTTAAATAGCCGTCTTATTTCTTATCTTTACATCAATACTTCTTCAATTGCTGCTAAAGATGACTTCCGGCAGACTACCCTTGCCGAATTACGTGGTTTGCCAATTCCGAAGTTAAGAAAAGGTGAAAATATCAATCAACTTGTAGGGTTAGCTAAAGCAATGCTTATATTGTTTCCAAAGTTAATACAGGCAAAAACCCCACATGAAAAAGAATCCCTTCAGCGCGAGATTGATGCGACAGATAAGCAAATCGATCAGATCGTCTATCAGCTTTATGGGCTGACTCCCGCGGAAATCAAAATTGTCGAAGGGGCGAACTAAACGTTTTTTTACGCAAATGGTGAGCATTCAACTTGTTCATATCGCTCTTTATAGAATCAATTGAAAAAAGAAGAGAAAATCGCAAAAGATTATCTTGAGAATATTAGCAATGATGTCGTTTTTGAGCCCGATGGCAACATTCCGCCTGATTTCAAATTAAATCAGGATATCGCCGTGGAGGTTCGGCGTTTAAATAAAAACATTTTTGGAGGTATCAAGCCGAGAGGCTTAGAACAAGAAGGGATTCCAATAGTTCGGGCTTTATCAAAGGTTTTTAGAGAGTTTGCATCACCGATTCCCATAGAAAGCTATCGGATTAAATTACGGTTCTCGCGTCCAATTGGAAAAATATCGAATATCGAGGCAGCGGCGAAAAGTGGGCTTTCAATTTTCCTCCAAAATAAACCTGCCACGCCTTTTGAAATAGCATTATCCCGCAATGTTTCTATCACTATTTATAGGACGAACAGGAAAAACACTGAAATCTTTTATATCGGAATTTTATCAGATCGGGATAGCGGAGGTTGGGTTGGTTCCCTTTATACGGAAAATATTAATTACTGTATCGAAGAAAAAACAAAAAAAATCAAGCATATAAGTCCAATTACCCCGAATGGTGGTTGATACTTGTGGACTTTTTAGTAGGAGGAATTGGAGAGCCCGAAAAGACAGCTGTAATTCAAAATATAAACCTTGGCACGGACTGGAAGAAGCTAATAATCATTCATCCCGAAACAAATAAAGACATTTTAAAAATAGGTTCATCCGATTTAATTCAAGGTGGTCTGACCTAAACTCGGCTTGACATCCTTTGTCAAGTGAAGTTCAATAATTTCATCAAAATCAAGGAGGGGAAAATGAAACGCATTGCTTTTGCAGTCAGCTTGGCAGCCTTGGCCTTTGCCGTCGCCGTCCAGGCGCAAACTCCAGCCCAAACAGAGACTAGGAGTGTAGAACAGGAGCTAATAAAGTTGGAGAACGAGTGGGCTGAGGCCTGGGTTAAGCAAGACGTCGCATTCTTTGAGCGGATTGAAGCAGATGACTATACGTATACGGCCTGCGAAGGCTCCGTCTGGACCAAGGCCCAGGACCTTGCACTCCTAAAGTCTGGGCAGGACGTGATTACGTCCTGGGTGCTCGCTAATATGAAGGTTCGCGTTTACGGAGACGCGGCGGTGGTCACTGGCCGCGCCACGGTCAAAGAAACGTATAAAGGCAAGGATGTCAGTCGTCAGGAACGATGGACGGATACATGGGTCAAGCGTGCTGGACGTTGGCAGTGCGTAGCCGGGCATAGTTCGGAGATAGCCCAGAAATAGGGTATCGGCGAACGAACACTATTTGACACTCGCTGTCTGGTCAAGTATAGGTCAGACCAAATGAACGCAAGCCGGATCATGCTTTCCTTTAGGAGCGTTTTCACAAAAGTCTAATTAATCGGGCATATGCTCAATAATTTATGCTGATCGTACTATGAAAAACTGGGATAACTATTATTCGGTTTCGTCAATTCTAAATTGCCGATGCCCTTCAAATACAGTCAGGATTTCGATTTGGTCACGACACAATCTATAAACAATTCGATATTTTATTACGATTAGTTCGCGGATGTAAAGATTGGATGTTTCGGGTTCATCCAAAATCATCTCCGTTTTCTTCTCTTCCTCAATTCTGTTTTCAGCTCTTCGGAATCAAAGATTCTTCCGGATTCCGCATCGGCTATTCCTCTGTTGATGGAATCTAAAAAGGCCCTCTTATAGACCAAATCATCAAATTCGGAAGGAGAAAGAAGGACTCCTGCGGGTTTTCTGCAAGTATTTTTATAGGCGCGCAAAAAAATTCGTCGGAATCTCCATTCGCGAATTGCTCTTTTCAAGCGGCTGCCCTAAGAAAATGGGTATATATTCGACTATAATCGAAACTATTTGACATTAGATTCGATTGATCATTATCGCCCAAAAAACCGCAAAGGGCTATTGTGTCTCCAATTCTCAAAAACCAATTTTCCGATTTAGCTTCAGAGGAGGTCTCATGAGTCGTCGAATCGCATCAAAAATGACAATGATTTCCTTATCATGATTTTCGATTTTTCTTTCGAGTTCTTGAAGCTTGCGGGCGAGCTCCTTTTGCGACGATAAAATTCTTCTTAGTTTGACAAACGCTCGCATGATAGCGATATTGACCTGGATAGCGCGTTTGCTGCGCAAAACGCCGGAGAGCATAGCGACACCTTCCTCAGTAAAGGCATACGGCAGATGGCCGCCTAAGGATTGTCGTGATGGTATCACATTTTGTGATACCAAAAGGCCGGCTTCTTTTTGATTGAGTTGAAACATAAAATCTTCCGGGAATCGTTCTAGATTTCTTCTGACTTGTTGTCGCAAGACAATCGGCTTGACTTCATAAAGAATTGCGAGATCCCTATCTAAAATGACATTATGTCCTCTTATTATGAAAATTTTTTGTTCAATGACATTCTGAGTAAGCGAATTTAAGGGAAATTGGAGTTGATTATGGACGGCTTCGTTCTTGGTGTGCATATGGTTATGGCCTCTGTGATTAAGACGATTACTTCCTTGAAATATCTCATAATGTGTTCCTAAATATGACAATGCAAAATGGGTAGGCCTGACCTTGGTTCATTCATTTCCGTGTATAATAGAGAGCGAGATGATCATCGACGGCCATGCCCATGCGGAGCCTGGACCTCGGCCCTGAGGAAAAAGCACTCATCCTGGGCCTCAATATGGCCTGCTTGTTGCGCCTGCCCACAAATTGACTCTGCCTGCGGTTTTGCTTATAGTTAAGAATAATGTACCTGTTCCTTATCCCTTTACTGGGCGGGTTCGCTTTTAACTGGGCCAGCGCCTTCACGGATTTTTACTCCCGCCGTTTTGGCGATCGCAGCGGACGGCTGATTAGTTTCATCACCAGAAATATTCTTGGAATTCCGGTTTGGGTCGTGGGCCTTATCCTGGCCTTCCGGGCATCCACGTCGCTCCTTTTTGTCCCCGACTTGATAATCAATATCCTGGGTTGGCTGCTGATCGCAGCGGGAACGATCCCCATGATCTGGGCCCTCGCGTTTCTTCGCCGGCGCGCTTATAGCCCGTCCGTGCAAGATACACTGGTCAGCAGCGGCATTTATAAACATATCCGCCATCCTATTTACAGCGGCGCTCTTCTGGAATTTCTGGGCGGGGCGCTCCTGCATCCAATGATACCGGCCGTGCTGGCTTGCGCTCTCGGATGGGGTTATGTCTATATCCAGGCTCGCTTTGAAGAGCTGGATTTGGTGCGCCGCATACCCGGATACCGCGAATACATGAAACAGGTCCCGCGCTTTTTCCCCCGCCTTTCAAGGCGAGGATAGCCAAATATCCTTTTCCTTACGAGTCCCTAGAACCATTTTCCGCTGAATTTCGTATATATTTCGTTAGATGAGATTAAATGACTATCTGCCAGAAGAAAACGGAGGACATTGTGGTCCGTAAGACCCTCAGGACTGCCGCCCTAATTGCCGCTTGGGCGGCCTGCTTGTTCGCGTCGAAAGCCCTATCCGGCCTGGAAACACAGGACTTGAAACCGGCCCCCAAGCCGCCGGTCATCGACGGCAAGCTCGCCCCCGGGGAATGGGATGAAGCATTCAAAATGACGAACTTCAAGACATTCCAGCCCGATTACGGCAAAGAACCCAGCCAGAAAACTGAAGGTTATTTTCTCTATGATGCGGAGAATTTTTATTTCGCCTTTCGGTGCTACGACACCGAGCCGTCCAAGATTAAAGCGTCGATCAATAAGCGGGACAATATGTTCTCGGACGATTTCGTTGGCATTGTCATCGATACCTCCAATACCATGCAGAGCGGCTATGGATTTCTGGTCAACCCCCTCGGGATCCAGGGTGACGGCATGATGAGCATCAACGGCAATCTTCAATCCGACCAGGATTTCGTTTGGTACAGCAAAGGACAAATCGACGATAAGGGATACACGGTGGAATTCCGGATCCCGCTCCAGAGCATCCGGTTCCCGAGCGGAAAGACCATCACCATGCGGCTCGGCTTTTTCCGTCAGTTCGTGAGGACCTCGGAAGTGGCCAGCGCGCCGCCTCTCTATCCCGACAAAGGAAGCATCATCGCCCAGACCCAGCCCGTTTCCGTGACCGGCCTGAAATTCAAGCGTGTCGTCGAAATCCTGCCCGCCGTTACTCACAGCAACAAATTGGCCATCCAGGACGGCGTCCTGAAGCGGGACGAGCGGACGACCGACCTCAGCCTGACAGGCAAGGTCGGCATCACCTCGGACCTGACACTCGACGCGGCGATCAACCCTGACTTCAGCCAGGTCGAGTCGGATGCAGGACAGGTGGACATCAATTTGAGATACGCCCTCTATTTCCCGGAAAAACGGCCCTTTTTCCTCGAGGGCAATGAGATCTTCCAGTTCGCCGGGAACACCGAGGAGGCGCCGCTGATCGCGATGATCCACACGAGAACGATCGTTGATCCCGTGTTCGGCTTCAAGCTGACCGGAAAGCTGGGGGTCACGAACACAATCGCGGCCATTTATGCTCAGGACAACCAGCCTGACGGCGGGACGGACGAGCATCCGGATTTCTCCATCTTCCGCCTGAAGCACGCCCTGAAGGACGATTCCTACATCGGCGGCTTTTATGCGGCCCGGGATGTCCGGGGAGGCTTCAACCGCGTCGTCGGGGGCGACGGCCGGATCCGGCTCAGCCAGACGTCCGTGGCCGCTTTTCACCTCTTCGGCTCGTTCACCAAGGTCCCCGGCGACCGCGACATCAACAGCGGCCACGCTCTTGGCCTGGACTACGTCTATGATAACCGGAAGGTTTCCCTGGACCTGGGATACCAGGATATTTCTCCAGATTTCGAGGTCGATACCGGCTTCCTGCAGCGAACGGGACTAAGGCGGCTGGCCGCGTTCGCCATGTACAGGATCTATCCGAAATCGAAATTCTTCCAGAGGATCGAGCCTTTCTACTGGTCCTATCACCTATACGACACCGCTTCGAACTTGCTCGAGACCTTCAACCTGTTCACGGTGCGGTTCCAGCTTCCGGCGACCACCCAGGTTCGCTTCGACGGCATCCTGGCCAACGAAGTTTACGAGGGGCGGCAGTTCGGGACGAGCGGGTTGGGCTTTCAACTCAACTCTCAGCTCACCAAGAAGTTTTTTATTCAAGCCCGCTTCCGTCACACCGGCGCCATCTATTACGATCCCGAGGCCCCCTATCAGGGCGACGGGAACGGGGCTACCGCGGCGCTCGAGTTCCAGCCGACGGAACAGTTCGACTTCATGCTCGCCCTGACCTACTCTGATTTTTATCGGCGCTCGGACAAAGCCAAGATCTACGATTACACGATTCTCCGCAGCTTCAATACCTTTCAGATCAATAAATACTTTTTCCTCCGGGCCATCCTGGAGTACAACACCTACCGGAAGCGGCTGACGCTGGACACGCTGGCCTCCTTCACCTATATCCCCGGAACCGTCGTCTATGTCGGTTATGGGTCCGCCTTCGAAAAGATCCGCTGGACGGGCGACGAGTACCTGGACAGCAATCGGTTCCTGGAGACCAAGCGCGGATTTTTCTTCAAAGTCAGCTATCTTTGGCGGTGGTGAAATATTTGGGGTCAAACCTACTCGTTACGCATCTTCCCCTGGGATACTCTTGGAAGGGAACCCTTCCCTAGGGTTCCCTTCCAACGCTCACTTCGTTCGCTGCCTTCCTTCCGAGGAGCATCTGGGCATGAATTCAAAGTTCTGGGAAATGTCGCGTAACGAGTAGCTTTGACCCCGGCTAATCTCGTTATTGACATCGATCCGCGACAGGTTTTATCATTTTTTCGTTAAGCGGACATGGACGCGGATTATAATTAAAAATAGGGGCAAACATGAGCATATGGAAACGTCTGATTCTTCTGGGAATTTTCGCGGCGATGGTAGCGGCCACGGCCGCCCTCGCCGGGGAGGAAAAGGAAATGGCCATCACGATCGAACGAAAAACATGTCAGGCGGCAGACGGAGTCATGATCGTCTATTCGGCGTGCGGGGCGGGGGAGCCGGCCTTGGTCTTCATCCACGGAGGCCTGGCGGACCGCAGCTTCTGGGACGCCCAGCTTAAGGCGTTCGGGGGGAATCACCGAGTGATAGCGCTCGACCTGGCCGGTCATGGGGAGTCCGGGGCGAACCGCACGAAATGGGGACTGCCTGAATTCGGCGTCGACGTCAAGGCAGTCGCCGACGCCGAAAAGTTGAAAAAAATCATCCTCTTTGGCAACTCACTCGGCGGCCCCGTGGCCATCGAAGCGGCCCTCCTTCTCCCGGGTCGCGTTCTCGGCGTTGTCGGAGTCGACACGTTCCAATCCCTCGACTACAAAACTACTCCGGACGAAGCCCGGGCGCGAGCCAAGGCCTTCCGCAAGGATTACGCGGGCAGCGTGAAGACCATGACCCGCGCTCTTTTTCACCAGGATGCCGACCCCAGAATTATAGCCGATGCCGAGCGGCGCATGGCCAAGACCTCGCCCGATGCGGCATACGGCATGTTCCTGTCTTTGGCCGGCTATGACACGGCCGGATCGGCCCGCAGGCTGACTGTCCCTCTCCGGGCCATCAACGGTGACCTCTATCCGACGGACGTGCCCGGTGTCAGGAAAATCAAGCCGGAATTCGAGGCCATTATTATGAAACACATGGGCCATTACCCGATGCTCGAACGGCCCGACGAGTTCAACAAACATGTGGCCGCGGTCATCGCCGGGCTCGAAAAGAAATAAGCGGCGGCCTTGGACGTTAAATCCGTTCTTTTTTGACTGTCCATCCCCAATGAGCCCGCTCACGCATCTAACGGGAACCCTCCAGGTATAATCCCGCCACCTCAAGGGCCAGCGCTCGGGCGTCGAGGTCGGCTCGGTTGCAGAGGACGATGACGGTGAGCTCATCGTCGGTAAAGCGCTGGATCGCCGTCCGGAACCCGATTGTCTCGCCGTAATGCCACATCCGGGCGTGCCCTTGCCATGGATTCAGGAACCAACCGAAGCCGTATGCCGCGGGTGTTCCGTCCGGTTCGGTCGGCGCTTCAGCCGGAACCTGGACCGGAGTCAACGCCGGCCGCATCTCCGGCTCGCTCAGGAGCGTGTGCCGGCTCATGGCGTTGTCCCACTTCTGGAGATCCGAGAGCGAAGAGTAGACGCCTCCGTCACCGAGTGTTGCGGAAGTTGGGCTCTGGTCCGTTTCGCGCCAGCCGCCGCCTTCCATTGTGTGGCCGTAGGCGCGGTTCCGCACATCGTTCTTGCCGAGTTCGTAGGCTACCGTGCTGGTCATTTTCAGGGGAACGAAAATGCGGATGCTGAGAAAATCGGCGAACGACCGGCCGGAGGCCTTCTCGACGACGAGGCCGAGAAGGACGTAGCCGGAATTGCTATAGGCCCATTTCGCTCCCGGCACGAACTTTCCGGAATCCTGCCTTTTTAGGAGTTCCAGGACGCCGGCGTCCTTGATCTGAGCTTGCTCGATGGGAACGGAGGAATCGGCCGGCGGCATAAGGTCTTCGTAGTCGGGAAGGCCCGAGGTGTGGTTGAGGAGATGCCGGATGGTGATGGCGCGGCCATATTCGGGGAAGTCGGGAAAGACATCGGTTAGGCGGTCTTCATAACGGAGCTTTCCGTCGCGCACGAGCAGGATGACTGCTGCGGCCGTGAATTGCTTCGTGACCGAGGCCAGACGGAAGTTTGTCCGGGCATCGATGCCGCGCATCGTCCGCAGGTCCGTGATTCCGTATCCGCGTTCGAAGACGACGCGCCCGTCCTTCGCGACGAGCATCGCTGCTCCGGGCTCGCGGTCGGAGGTCAAACCGGAGAGAAGGGCGTCGACCTGCTTCGCCCTTGGTCCACGGTTTGCCGCCCGGCACATCATCATCAGCGGAATAGCAAGGCCGAAAATCACGAATATCTTTATCGCCAGTCCCGCCGGAATTTTCATTTCCAGGAAATCGTAATTCATAAAGAGGAGGAATATCAAGGGCATAGCCGGGATCATAGCCGGGGTCAAACCTACTCGTTACGCATCCTCCCCCGGGATACTCTTGGAAGGGAACCCTTCCTTAGGGTTCCCTTCCAACGCTCGCTTCGCTCGCTGCCATCCTTCCGAGGAGCATTTGGCCATGAATTCAAAGTTCTGGGAAATGTCGCGTAACGAGTAGGTTTGACCCCGGCTATCTGCAACGTCGATCCGATGCTCTGCCAGGGGTGGGGGAGCGATAAAATTGGCGGTCCCTTACTTTTTCTTCACGGGTTTGAGCGGCGTTAGGGGCGCTAGAGGCTGCAACACGAATTGGATTCCAACCCTAACCGGGCGGTGAACGCCTATGGGAGGGACGGGCGATGGCACGACGAGGGAGCCGTGGATGTTTTCGCCTGTGCTGGGCAGGGGGCCTTGGCAAAAGCCGGAGGGGGTGCCGTTGTAGATGTCATATGTCAAGAGCGATACGACGTGATCCATCGTTCCCATGCGTGGAAAGGTAATCTTGATCGGGAACGCCACTCCGCAGTTTAGCCGGTAGCCCGGCGTGTCCCCACCGACTTCGAATGTCGCCCCGGCGCCGGGCAAGACGGGCCCTGCCGTGCTCTTGTAATCGGTCTTCGAATGGTCGTGCTTATTGACCTCGTAGCCGTTGAAAGTGATGTTCTCCGATTGCGAGCTATTCGCGGTCCAACGACCCCACGCGTCCTTTTTGTCTTTCTGCTTAAAAACGTAACGAGCGGTCGCCGTCATTTCGACCTTCGAGGACCAATCCGCGTCCTCGTAGGTGTCGTTGACGCTCCAGGTTATGTCGAGCTGCCAAATGGTCTCGCCGATGAACTTCTTGAGCGAAACGACGGGCGGCTTAGAACCTTGAGCGGAATCTCCAGAGGGTGCCCCGAGAGCTAAGACAAGGAAAACCGCGGCCGCTAAAGCGGAGGTGAGCGTTCGATTCCAGAGGTGCGCCTTCATTCTTGCCTCCTGTGCTCCCATACGAACGAACCTGAACCGCCGTGCCCTGGCACTTTCCCGCGATCCTAGATCCGCTGCCGTCCCCACCTTTTATCTTGACCTGCTGCCTGTGACAACCTCATAGAGGGCTTTCAACGGCAAACCTTCTGTTCTTTTGATGCGTTCGCGTGATTCAAAAGGAAGCGATAAAAGGATAAGAACTTGTTTTGGGACGAGCCAAATATATGAATAAAGGAGTCGTGTGTCAATGCTTCAGACATCTTCCCCCGGGATACTCCTCGAAGGGAACCCTTCCTTGGGGTTCCCTTCCAGCGCTCACTTCGTTCGCTGCCTTCCTTCCAAGGAGCATTTGGTCATGAATTCAAAGTTCTGGGAAATGATGCGCAACGAGTAGCTTTGACCCCGGCTAGTCGATTATGCTTTTTTGTGTTTTTTAATGAAATCGTCGAGTTCCTCTTTAATAAACAGATATTCTCTTCCCAGCCTATAATAGGGCATACCACCGTCTTTTACCCATCTTCTCAAGGTGATCTCTGATTTGTTGAGATATTCTGCCGCGCTGGCAAGTTCCAGCCAGAGTCTGAAATCATCCATGTATTGACTGATAAACAATAGTTCGATGCCTACAACCTTCCCTTCATCATCCAAGTCGACGTTGCAATAATCCGAAACGGCGATCGTCTTGTCGATTTTTTTACCAGAAAGTTTTATGTAAGCCGCGTCTGCTGATCGGTCAAAAGTTACTCTCATTTTTTCCTCTCCATTTAATTAACAATGATCGCTGTGATGATCTTCATCTTATTTTTTTCAAGCTTAATAACAATTCTGATTTTCCTTCCCTCGGATAATTCTTTTACCAAGTTCAATTCCCCCTGCTTGCAGGGGGTAGGAATAATCAGGATCATTCAAGACCTTTTCAATTTCCTCTATTTTTATGGATCTATGTCTGATCCTTTGCTCCGCATGAAAGGTGAGAATATATTTTATCATAATTAATCAATGGTTATCAAATCTTATCATTCGCGCTCAGGATTGCTGTCCAGGTCGGTGCCACGTTATCATGGATCTCAAAACAAAAGACGACTATCCTTTTAAAATTGCTCATAATTGGGGTTAAACCTAGCCGCGCTTCTTCTTCAAGTTCAAAGGCCGGGGCGGGATGGTTTCGGGCAGGTCGCCTTGATGGCGACCAAGGAAGGAGTGGAGTAATCTTTTCTCCTCGCGTTCTTGACATCGATTCAAGGCCGGGCATATCATTCTTTCGTGAGGGGTGGCGTCGTTGCCGAAGACAATGGGAAATGATTCCGGACAATAGGGATACTGATTTTATGAACAAAGTATTTTTCGTGGAAAAAGACTCCGTCTATAAAATTTGTGATGTTTTAAGAGATTTAGTGCTGAAGGATTTTGCCGGAAAAGAAGTCTTGATAAAGCTGCACATGGGTGAGAAGGGCAACCAATGGTATGTCAAACCAGAATTTGTAAAAGTCGTGACGGATGAGCTTAAAAAAATCGGCTTGATGCCGTTTATCTATGATACCGTAATTATCTATGGTGGTCACAGAAATTCGCGGGAAAAGTATGAGAATTTGGCCCGTCAACACGGGTTTGATCAAATTGGCTGCGACGTGGTCATTGGGGATAAAGGGAGATTTGTAGATCTGAACGAGGAAGGAATTGAATTTAGGTTTGAAGTTTCTGAGGAGCTTTACAACGTAAAAAACGTCGTGTCGATCGTCCATGCAAAAGGTTCTAGTCAGACAGGTTTTGCCGGCACGTTAAAGAATTTGGGTATGGGTGGAGTTTCAAAATCATGCAAGTTTGCGATGCATGCTGCCAGCGTCAAGAGAAAAATAGTGACCTTGGGAAGAAGCCAGCTGACTTTTAATAAAATATTGGCCATGGGAGCGAAAGCTTGTTTGCTTGGGAAGAATGCAATTTGCGTACACGTCCTGCTCGATATTACGAAAGAGTGTGATTGCAGGCGAAATGCTCTGCCGATTATTTGTAAGGATTTGGGATTTCTTCTGTCAAAAGATCCAGTGGCCATCGAAGCGGCGTCTATCGATATGATTTTAAAAAATGCCGGCGCAGATGTTTTTAGAAGAGATCCTTGGGAGCAAGTTGAGTTCGCGGAAAAAATCGGATTAGGCAGCAGAAAATACGAGCTCGTTAAAGTATGAACATTTCTTTGGAGGCGAGAAGGAGGGAAGTTTCTTTATCAACCGACATTCGAAAGCGCTATATAAAATAGCCAATTGCCGTAGGGCGTTTGCCAAAGGAGGATTCCAACGGAAAAAGCCGTCCTGATCTGGGCTATAGTCATATTCTGGGTCGCGGTGAGTATGTCCTGTCGAGGTGAAAGGACGTTCAACGTCGAGGTCAGGGATGGGGTCCGCTACGTCCACAATATCAAACCGGCCTCCGAAAGGCCGGCGGTTAGCCTCTCTTTCGTTCGAAAAATCGGCGAACTTGAACCGAAGGATCCCAATTACATGTTCCTGAGCCCCATAAGCGTCGCAGAGGACGACGAGGGGAATATTTATGTGCTGGACCCGAAAGATTTCTGTGTGAAGAAATTCGGAGCCGACGGGACTTTTCTACGTCGGTTCGGTCGCCGGGGTCAAGGACCCGGAGAATTCCAGCATCCGATGACCATCGGGGTCGTCGGCCACGCCCGGCTGATCGTGTGGTCGACGTCCTCGGATTTCTATGTCTTCGATTTCAACGGGAAATATGTCGATCATTTCCGCTTGCCCAAATATCAAGGAATACATCCGGCTTTTATGAACTCCGACCGGTTCGTCGGCTACTCGTTTGAGCGAAGAGGGGAGAACAGCCGCGACAACAAAATCCTGAAGATCTACGATTTCAAAGGGCAGGTCCAGCACACGTTCGGGGAACCTTTCCTCCTTGAAACGGCGCAAAAGACCTGGAGCGCCAATTTCCTTCAAATCACCGTCGACGACAAGGACAACATTTTTGTGGCTTTCATGAATCAGAACCGAATCGAAAAGTATTCGGGGACAGGCCAGCTCATCCTGTCGATCGATCGGGTTCTTCCTTACAAGATTGAATATCGCTACGAGCAGACGACCATGGATGTCGGGGGGAGAGTGGCTCCCATCGAACAGCAAGTCTTCACTCCCGTCTCCCGAGGGATAGGCATAGACGGCCGGGGCCGGATCTGGGTGCTGGCTTTCCAAAAGGCTGCTCCTCAACGTCAACCGCCCAAGGATTTCACTTTACAGGGTTACCTGGCCTTCGAAGTGTACGACGGAAGCGGGATTCTGCTATCGAGAGTGCCGCTTCCCCGAGAGTTGGCCCGATTTGACAACATGACTATGCATGGCGATCATCTCTTTTTCGTCGATCCTTTCGATCAATCCTGTCTGTACGAATTCGCGGTTGTCGATGGTATCGACTGAATACCACCGCAGGGGCAGGGCAAACACCGTCCGGAGCAAGGGCAAACGGCCCCCTATGGGATGGCCCGTCCTGGGACGGGTCGGCCGTCCGTCTCGGCGAGCTATGGCGGGGCATATAAATAACCGCCCCCGCTTTACAGCGGGAACAGAATTCGGCCTAGGTGCCGCTCCAGTAGTTGGGGTCTAACCTACTCTTTACGCATCTTCCCCTGGGATACTCTTGGAAGGGAACCCTTCCTTAGGGTTCCCTTCCAACGCTCACTTCGTTCGCTGCCTTCCTTCCAAGGAGCATTTGGCCATGAATTCAAAGTTCTGGGAAATGATGCCTAACGAGTAGGTTTGACCCCGTCTACCCTTTCTTGACATCAATCACCGGCGAAGATTATATTTCCGACATATCCGTTTGGAAGGAAGAAAAATATGAAAAAAACTATCATCCTATTGGCCGTTCTTGTTTTCGTAGCGTCCTGGATAGCTCCAGCACACCTGGCCGCGCTGCAAACGCAGCCAAGTTCCAAGGTCAAAGTCCAGGATAAAATCCCCTCGAAGGCTTATCCGTTCGAGCTTGGCGACGTACGCCTGCTCGACGGGCCGTTTCGCGAGGCCATGCTGCGGGATCAGCAATACCTGCTGGAGCTCGATTCGGACCGGCTGCTCCATAACTTCCGCGTGACGGCCGGACTTCCGTCCACGGCCCAGCCTCTGGGCGGGTGGGAAGAGCCCAAGGGAGAACTGCGCGGACACAGCGTCGGGCATTTTCTCACGGCCTGCGGACTGATGTATGCCGCGACCGGCGATTCGAGGTTCAAGGATAAAGGAAACGGAATCGTCGCCGAGTTGGCCAAGGTCCAGGAGGCCATGCCCTCCAAGGGATTCAACAAAGGCTTCCTGTCGGCCTATCCCGAGGAGTTTTTTGACCGTGTCGACAAGCGCATCCGGGTCTGGGCGCCCTATTACACCCTGCACAAGATCATGGCCGGCCTTCTCGACATGTACCTGTATTGCGATAACCGGCAGGCCCTCGACGTCGTGACTAAGATAGCCGACTGGGTCAAGTTCCGCGTCGACCGCCTGACCGACGAACAGCAGCAGGCGGCCCTCGAAACCGAGCACGGCGGCATGAATGAGGTCTTGGCCAACCTGTACGGCGTGACCGGGAATCCGGATTACCTGACGGCAGCCTTCAAGTTCAATCATAAGAAATTGTTCGACCAATGGGCCGCCGGCGAAGACAAGCTGGATGGCCTGCACGGAAATACGCAATTTCCTAAGGTCATCGGCGCCTTCCGCGAGTACCAGCTCACTGGGGAAAAACGATACCTGGACATCGCTGACTTTTTCTGGGACCGCGTAGCTCTCCACCGCTCGTTCGTCATCGGCGGCAACACGAACGGCGAGAGCTTTTTCCCCATCGACCAGTTCTCGAAGAACCTCGGCCCGTCGACGACCGAGACCTGCAACACCTACAACATGCTCAAGCTGACCCGTCAGCTTTTCGGCCTGGAGCCGTCGGCCGAGAAAATGGACTTCTATGAGCGCGGGCTGTTCAATCATATCCTCGCCTCGCAGGACCCCGCCACCGGAATGATGTGCTACTATGTGCCGCTCCGGCCGGGCGCGTTCAAGACCTATTCGACCCCCAATGATTCTTTCTGGTGCTGCGTGGGAACGGGCATGGAAAACCATGCCAAGTACGGCGATACGATCTTTTTCCACGACGATCGCTCGCTATATGTCAATCTTTTTATCGCCTCCGAGCTGAGCTGGAAAGACAAAGGCCTCGTCGTGCGTCAAGAGACCAAGTTCCCCGATGAGGACACCACCAAGCTGACCTTCAAGGCTCAAAAACCCGTGCGCCTGGCGTTGAGGATCAGGTACCCATCCTGGGTATCCTCCGGAATGACGGTGGCCATCAACGGCAAGAGCGAGCCAATGAATGCCTTGCCGGGCTCTTATGCCGCTGTCGAACGCGAATGGAAGAACGGCGATACAGTTCAGATCCGCTGGCCGATGAACCTGAGGATATATTACGGCTTCCCTGACGACCCGAGTATGATTGCCCTGTTGTACGGACCCATCGTCTTGGCCGGCGATCTCGGCCGAGAGGGCTTGACCGACGCGTTGCGCTATGGGCCGAATACGCCGCAAATCAACCGCCTGCCTCCACTCGCTATTCCCGTCTTCGTCGGCGATGCGAAAGATGTGCTGGGCCATGTCAGACCGGCGGCGGCCGCAGGCGCCCCGCTGAATTTCCAGACGAGCGGCCTCGGCCAGCCTCGGGACGTTCGTCTTATACCATTCTATAAAGCTTTCGATCAGCGCTACACCGTGTATTGGAAAGTCCTTTCATCGGCGGATTGGGATCAGAGAAAAGCGGAAATCGCGGCCAAAGCGGCGCGCCGCAAAGAGATCGAAGGCCGGACCCTGGATGCCGTGAATATTAACGATGAACAAAGCGAAATCGGCCACGGTTTTAAAGGAGAGAATGCCGCCCAGGGTTATTTCGAGGGAAAAAGGACGCGCGAAGCGCGGAACGGCTGGTTCAGCTACGAGTTGAAAGTGCTCGCCGACAAACCGATGGTCCTGGTCTGCACCTACGTCGGAAGCTTTGGCCGTCCGCGCACCTTCGATATTCTGGTGGATGGAGAGAAGGTCGCGACGCAGACGCTCGAGGCCGCGCCTGCCGGGCTCATCGATGTCGAATACAAGCTTCCGGAGTCGTCGACCCGGGGCAAGCAGCGCGTCACCGTCAAGTTCCAGTCCCTGCCCAAGGCGGCCACGGGCAGTGTCCTCGACGTCCGGATAATCCAGTAAGTCATAAGCATCCATAACCCAACTTCAGACTTCAAGGAGGCCCCTAGATGAAGAATAGATTCCGGATAATCGTTTGTTGCATCGCATTCCTTTTCGCCGCATCCTTCGCCTTCGGCCAGAAGCCAGAGGGAACAATGGCGTTCACCGTTTCCATGGAGCATCCTAGCACGCACATGTATCATGTGGTCTTCCGCTGCGATAAACTCAAAGGAGTGACTCAAGATTTCAAGATGCCGGTCTGGATGCCGGGATTTTACAGTATTATCGAATATGCGAAAAACGTGCAGAATTTCAGCGCCGAGGACGGCGCGGGAAAACCGTTGGCGTGGGAAAAAACCGCGGAAAACATCTGGCGGGTAGCTTCCGGCAAGGCAACGGCCATCCGGGTGACCTATGATGTGCTGGCCAACTCTCAGTTTGTCGCCAACAGCTATCTAGACGACAATCGGGGTTACATCGCACCCGCCGGAGTTTTCATGCACGTTGGCGGCCAGATCCAGCACCCCGTGACGGTCACAATTATGGCGAATCCTAAATGGAGCACGATCGCATCCGGCCTCGATCCCGTCTCGACGGATAAGCCCCACACATACACGGCCCCGGACTTTGACATCCTCTATGACAGCCCCATCCTGATGGGCAACCTCGACAGATTACCGCCGTTCGAGATCCGGGGAATTCCTCATTACTTCATCGGCTACAACCTCGGTGTGGCCGACCCTGGACAATTCATGAAGGATCTGAAGGCCGTCATCGAAGCGGGGATCGCGCTCATCGGAGAGATCCCCTATAAGCATTACACGTTCCTGTCGACCGGCCCCGGGGGGGCCGGAATCGAGCATCTCAATTCCGTGACGATGGGTTTCAGCGGTTCCGGCCTGAACACAAGAGCGGGCAGAATTCGTGCGCTGAATTTCCTCGCCCATGAGTACTTCCACAATTACAATGTCAAGCGCATCCGGCCGATCGCACTCGGTCCCTTCGATTACGATAAGGCCAATCTCACGAACATGCTCTGGGTGTCCGAAGGCTTCACCTCCTATTACGAATTCCTGATGGTCAAGCGGGCCGGGATCAAGACGGATGAGGAATTCCTGGACGATTTCCGTAAGACCATCGCCGCTTATGAAAACAACACCGGGCATCTCTTCCAATCGGCGACCCAATCGAGCCATGATACGTGGAGCCAGGGGCCGTTCGGCGGGCGCAGGGGCGCGGGGATCATGAAAACAATCTCCTATTACGACAAAGGCGCCGCGCTCGGGCTGCTGCTCGATTTCAGGATCCGCCATGAAACAAAAAACCAGAAGTCTCTCGACACCGTCATGCGCACGCTCTATCAGAAAATCTACAAAGAACTCAAGCGCGGTTGGACGGATGCTGAGTTTCAGGCTGTCTGCGAAAGCGTCGCCGGCGCCCCGTTGACCGAGATCTTTAAATACGCCACGACCACGGAAGAGATCGATTACCCCAAGTATCTCGCTTACGCCGGCCTTGAGCTTGAGAAACCCAGGGAACTGCCCGATCCTTATTGGGGGGCGATCGCCGAGGACAAGGATGGAAAGCTGATCATCTCGGCCGTGGAAGGGGATTCTCCAGCCCGGCAGGCCGGTCTCGCCGCACAGGATGAGATCAAGGCTCTGGACGGTGTCAAGGTCGATGCCAAATACCTGAATGAGACCCTCGCTTCGAAAAAACCGGGGGACAAAGTTCAACTGACCTTGTCTCGTGCCAACGCGGATCGCGACGTCGAAGTCATCCTGGGGCACAAAATGGAGCGGAGCTTCGCCATCCATCCGATCGTCAACGCGGATCCGCTCCAAGCGGCGATTCTCAAGGATTGGATGAAGGGAAAATAGCGGTCTTCAAGGCTACTTCAGTTCCAAGGTGCCAGGAACACATAATGGCCGGAGCCGACTTTGAAGACGGCCCGGCCCTTCTCGGAGCGAAAGAACCGAATCCCAGGGCTCCAGCTCCCGAGTATTTCATTATTTTCGCCATTAATGGGCGGCGGCGCGCCCTGTCTCGGAGAACTTCGCCGACCAGATGATCTCTGCGTCCGCGCCGGGCATCAGCGTCAGCCGAAGAAGGCCCCCGCTGCGTTCGGTCTTCTCGAGTTTGGCGCCCGGGGTATCGAGTCTATCGAAAGTGAATCCCGTCGGTTCCGTGATATAGAGGATGTAGGGATCGCCTTTCACGCTGCGGCTCCTGCCGGAAAGCGATGTCCCATCCCAGCGCGCGTCTAGAAGATCCACGCCGCCGCAAGTGACATGGCGGCTCGTCGCGATGAGCTGCGGATGCGGCTTTCGCTCCCGGATGCAGAGCGCCTGGGACCGGAATTTCGGGTCGAGGGGGCCGGGTGCGAACGAGCCGGTGAAGCTGCCCAGCAGCCTCTTTGACCAGAACTCGAAGACAAAGTACGGACGGTCCGGGTCGAGGCCGAGGTCGGCGAACCGTATCTCCGCGAAATCCCCTCCGGTCCGGCCGAGCACGAGCCAATTCTCGAAGGGACGGTTGATTTCCAGCAAATACAGGAAACAAGCCGGCGTGTAGCCGCCGTCGAAGACGCGCGGGCCCGAGCCGCTGACCTCGACATCCGCACGCCAAATATTTAGGGAGCGCGAAGGGTCGACATCGAAGATCTGGCCGGGCAGGGTGAAGAGGACCGGCGCGGCTCGCTTGGCCGGCTCGATGGCGGCGGTTCGATACACGGCGGGTTTATCGGTGAGCATGAGAAGTGATCCCGTGAGCGTCGTCACCAGGGTCGAGCGGAAAGCGTCCTCGTTGAGCTCGATGTGGTCCGGGTCGTTCCGCCAGACGATATTGTTAAAAGAGTTATACTGGGCGAGGCCGGCGTAGGCGAAGCCGTCGTCGCCGATCCGGCAGCCGTCGATGAGGCCGGTCAATTCCGGCCGGATGCCCCAGCAGCCGAGCATGAAATGGTCCCGGCCGATCGAATCCCTCACGGCTTTCACATAGCGGCGGTAGGCGTCGACGCGATCGATCTTATTCCTGTCGAAATAATCCTTGTTAGCGTTGTACCCTTCATAGCGCAGATGGCGAAGGCCGTCGACCTTGAAATACTCCCAGCCCTGGCTGCGGAATCCCTGGAAGAGCGGCCGGACGACATTTTGGGGCGCTTCCGCGTTCGACGCGTCCAAGGGGAAGCTTATCCAGTTCCCGCGGACGGGGTTCCCCTGGCCGTCGCGGACGAACCAGCCGAGGTGCTTCTGGACAAAATCCTCTTGAGAAACCTGGACGCCCATCCAGATGCCGGGGATCAAGCCTTTGCTTTTGATATAGCCGGCGAGGAATCCGAGGCCGCGCGGAAATTTTTCGTTGGGATTCAGCCAGAATTCGGGAGCGCCCGTTGCGCGCTGATAACCGTCGTCCATCTGGAAATATTCGTAGCCGAACGGCCGGAGCGTTTCGGAGAAGACGTCGGCTGTCTCCATCATGTCTTTCTCCGTGACCCTGTCGAAGAAGGCGAACCAGGAAATCCAGCCGGCCACGGAGCTTGGCCATGGCTTGTAGGTCCACGGTTCGAAATAGGCGAGGCCGCGATGCTTCTGGTAGAAACGGGGACGAAAGCGCAGGACGACCTCGTTCCCTTCGGCGGCGAGGGCGAAGGTGTTGCTTTGGGCGGACGATTCGACGGGCAAAACCGTCACCTTTGAATTTCCATCCACGGACAGCACCCAATCCTGCTTTCGGTCATAGATTGCGCGGTTGAGCAGGCTGCGGCTCAGGCCCGAGACGTGGCGGACGATGAGCGGGCCTGCGCCGCGCCTGTCGCGCCGGTCCGATTCGCAGGGGAACGCTTCTTCGCTGGCGTGAATGGTCCCGGCAAGCTTAATAGGCGTCTGACTGCCCTGGTTGAAAAGAAGAAGCATCTGCTCGACCTTATCGCCGGTCGTGTAGGCTTGCAAACGCTGCTGAAGCGCTTTGGCCTCCGCCTGGACGGTTCCTTCGAAAATGAGCCGGCCGGCGTAGGTAACCCGGATCTTTCCGTCGGCAACATCGATGCGTGCCGGGACGTTTGGTGCAGGATCCGTTGGGGACGGTCCCTTCTGGGCAGCCAGGATTATGCCCGCCGCGATCAACAGCGCCCCGCCGGCGCGAAATATTTTGAGTGATTTCATAACCATCTTCCTCCCTAATCCGGGGTCAAACCTACTCGTTACGCACAATTCTCCAGGGGAGCATGCGTAATGAGTAGGTTTGACCCCAGTCCTTTAATTCGGGGGTCAAATAAATTGAGCTATTTTACAATGCTGACGCCGACCAGGACCTTGGGGGCTCTTGTATAGGAGTCCATTTCGATGGTGGCTTGCTGGGTGAACTGGATTCTGGCGTCTTCATAGATCCTCCCTTCGCCCTTGTAATTCTTGTCCAGATCCAATATCACGACCAGGAAGAGAAACCCCCCGTAGATCAATCGGTTGGACCCCGGCTCTACGCTTTGGCTTTTGCCATAGAGGAAGATCTTGAATCCGTTGTCGGTGGGCTTTTCGTAGGCGGCATGGAGGCCGATATTCAGGCCTCGGGCGCCGAGGAAGCGCAGGGAGGCTTTATTGATTTTGTTGAAAACGGCAAAAAACCCATCCTCGCCGCCCTCGGAAAAAGCCTTATTCAATGCCAGGACTTCGTCCACAGTTGTAAAGCTTTCAATATGGATCCTGACGTTGATCGAGCTCTCCGTATTCGGGCCTCCGCCCGTCATAAGCCGGGCCTTAAAATCCACCTGCGCCCAAAGGGAGGACGTCCAGCCCAAGAGAACCATGCAGAGGAGACACACGAAAAATTTATTAACAACGCTTTTTCGCATAAGGCCCTCCTCGCCAGAACATCGTTTTATATTATGACGCGGCCGAGAGGCTGTCAAGCTCGCAAAATAGGGTTGAGGTTGGACCCGTCTTCGGTTACACTTATTAAAACCTTTGAAAGGAGAGAGGGCGTTCATGTCGGCTTAAAGATTCAACGGATAATGCTCCTGGGAAGGAAGGCAAGGAGCGAAGCGACTGTTGGAAGGAAACCTCTCCAAGGGTTTCCTTCCAAGAGTGTCTGAGAGGAGGAGATATTAAAATGAAGAAAAAGGGCCATTTTTGGATTTCTCTTGTTTTTATAGCGCTGTTGGCTTTCGGCACCAGCTGCGCCCGGAAGCCAAAATCGGACTATTCCATAAAGGCCGTGCCTCTGACCGATGTGAAGTTTACACGCGGCTTTTGGGCCCAGCGGCAGGAGATCGACCGCACCGTGACGATCCCGCATAACATCCAGGAATGCGAAGATACGGGGCGCATCAAGAATTTCGAGATCGCAGGCGGAACGGCGCAGGGTAAATTCTGCACCCGTTATGCCTTCGACGACTCCGATGTTTATAAAGTCATCGAGGCCGCGTCCTATTCTTTGGCCTTGCACCCCGATCCCGAACTGGACAAGAAGGTCGACGAGCTGGTCGGGAAAATCGCCAAGGCCCAGGAGCCCGACGGCTACCTCTACACCGCCCGGACGATCGACCCCAAGAACACGCTGCGGATGTCGGGCAAGGAGCGCTGGGTCAACCTCAAGGACAGCCACGAGTTATATAACTTAGGACATCTTTACGAAGCTGCCGTCGCCCACTACCAGGCGACAGGGAAAAGATCGCTTTTCGACGTAGCCCTGAAGAGCGCCGACTTTGTCGACAAGACCTTCGGCCCGGGCAAGACCCAGCTCAAATTGGTCCCCGGACACGAGGAGATCGAGATCGGCCTGGTCAAGCTCTTCCGGACCACCGGAAAAATCAAATATCTGAACCTTGCCAAGTTCTTCATTGACCAGCGCGGAAACGCCGCCGGCCACGAGCTCTACGGTGATTACGCCCAGGACCATATGCCGGTCGTAGAACAGACCGAGGCCGTGGGCCACGCCGTGCGAGCGGCATATCTCTATTCGGGCGTGACCGACGTGGCGGCGCTGACGGGAGATCGGCGCTACATGGACGCCCTCGATAAAATCTGGGAGGACATCGTTTCCAGGAAGCTCTACCTGTCGGGTGGCATCGGGGCCGCGGGCGGCATCGAAGGCTTTGGCCCGCCCTACGATCTGCCCAATGCGAGCGGCTACGCGGAGACCTGCGCCACGATCGCCTATGCCCTGTGGAACTACCGGATGTTCCTCTATTATGGCGACGCAAAATATATGGACCTCTTTGAGCGCGCCGCTTACAACGCCTTCCTTTCGGGAGCGGGCCTGACCGGCGATAAATATTTTTACCCCAATCCCCTGGCCTCCTTCGGCCAGTTCGAGCGCAGCACCTGGTTCACCTGCGCCTGCTGCCCGCCCAACATTGCCCGGTTCATCGCCGAGCTGGGCGGATTCGCTTATGGCGTGTCGGGCGACAATATCTATGTGAATCTTTATGGGCAGGGGACGGCCGACGTGAACACCGGAGGCGGCAAGGTCACGCTTGATCAGACGACGGATTATCCGTGGCAGGGCGACATCAAAATCCTCGTCTCGCCGGAAAAGGCCGGCCCATTCACTTTATATATTCGTATTCCAGAATGGGCGCAAGGCAATCCTCTGCCGAGCGATTTGTACCGCTACGAGGATGGGATCGAGGAAAAGTCCGTGGTCAAGGTCAACGGAGAGGCGGTGCCCTTGAATATCGAAAAAGGCTATTTGCCGATCGTTCGCGCCTGGAACAAAGGCGACACCGTGGAAATCAGCCTGCCCATGCCGATCCATCGCTTGACGGCGAATCATAACGTCAAGGAGGACGTCGGCCGCGTCGCGATCGAGCGCGGCCCGATCGTCTATTGCGCAGAATGGCCGGATAACAACGGCCGCATCAGCAACCTCGTCCTCGATGCAAAAGCGTCCTTGACGGCCGAAATGCGCAGCGATCTTTTGAGCGGCGTCATGGTCATCAACGGTGAAGCGACGGCCTATAAATACAAAGGCGGCAAGCTCGTCAGCGAAAAACAGAAGCTGATGCTCGTTCCGTACTATGCTTGGGCCCACCGGGGCAAAGGTGAGATGGCGGTCTGGCTGCCGCGTGAGCCGAAGTTGGCCCGTCCCGTTCCCGAGCCGTCCATTGCCTCCACGGCCAAAGCCAGCGCCTCCGGGGGGAGGGGCCTGGCATCGATCAACGATCAGTTCGAGCCCGAAAATTCCAACGACCATTCCGTCGAATATTTCCACTGGTGGCCGAAAAAAGGGACGCTCGAATGGGTCCAGTATGATTTCAAGAAACCGGCGCGCGTCTCCGAGGTCTCCGTGTACTGGTTTGACGATACCGGCCAGGGCGAGTGCCGCGTGCCCGCCTCCTGGAAGGCGCTCTATAGAGCGGGGAAAAAGTGGGTCCCGGTGAAGAGCCTCAATCCTTATGGGGTGGCCAAAGACAAATACAACACCGTCCGATTTGCGCCGGTCCAGGCCTCCGCTTTGCGCTTGGAGATCCGGCTGCCGGAGAAATTTTCCGCCGGCATCCATGAGTGGAAAGTAGGGAATTAAAGGGGATTAAAAGGTCGGAGGAGGGTCATGAATAAAATCAGATTCTTAGCATTGGCGGTTATCGTCCTAACCGCGGCAGCGATAATTTCTATCGCAGGCAGCGCAGGGCAGGATTTAGGCGCAAAAAATGCGATCGCCAATCCATCGTTCGAGGACGTGGATGGGAGCATGCCCAAAGGCTGGCGGACGGTCAACTGGCAGGCCAGGGCCGATTTCGCCGTTGACGAAACGGCGGCGCACACCGGAAAGCGCAGCATCAGGATTTCTTCGGCCGAAGGCGCGGATGCATCGTTCCAGGTCCTCGTCCCCGTCCAGCCGTTCGCCAAGTACCGGCTAAGCGGCTGGATCAAGACCCGCGACCTCAAGCCAGGGACGAGTAAGGGGGCGCTGATCAACCTCCATGGCATCGACATCATGACCAACGCCGTGAGCGGCACCCAAGACTGGACGCGCGTCGAGGTCCTCTTCGACAGCGAGGCCTCGGATGCGGTATCGGTCAACTGCCTGTTCGGGGGCTGGGGACGAGCGATAGGCACGGCCTGGTATGACGATGTCCAGCTCGAGCTTCTCTCTTCAAGGCCGCTCAAGCCCGAAGCTGCGATCGACGCGACAAAGACGCTGGCGCCGATCTCTAAATATATCTACGGCCAGTTTATCGAACACCTCGGCCGCTGCATCTACCAGGGCATCTGGGCTGAGATGCTCGAAGACCGCAAATTTTACTACCCGGTCGGAGGAAAAGAATCGCCGTGGAAGATCATCGGCGAGCCCCGCAATGTCCGGATGAACCCCATCCTTCCCTATGTCGGCGTTCATGCGCCGGAAATCCATTTAAAGGGGGACGGCGAAGCGGGCGGCATTTATCAGGACAACCTGGCTGTCATCAAAGGTAAAAGCTACCTGGGCCGGATTGTGCTGGCTGCAGATCCCGGGGCTTTGCCCATCCAGGCCAGCCTTGTCTGGGGCCCCGGGGCCGGCGACCGCCAGGCTATCGCCATCTCAGAGCCGGGCGCGAACTATCGGACGATCCGTCTCTCTTTTAGGGCCGAAGGGACAACCGAAAATGCCAGGTTGGAAATCATCAGCGTGGGTAACGAGGCGTTCCGCGTAGGCACGGTCTCGATCATGCCGGCCGATAATATCGACGGCTTCCGCACCGAGGTGCTTAAGCTCCTCAAGGAGCTCGATGCGCCCGTTTATCGCTGGCCGGGCGGGAATTTCGTCAGCGGGTACAATTGGAAGGACGGCCTCGGCGATCCCGACCGCCGCCCGCCGCGCAAAAATCCGGCCTGGCAGGGCGTTGAGCACATGGACGTCGGCATCCACGAATATTTGAACCTTTGCCGATTGCTCGGCACCGATCCGTACATCAGCGTCAACAGCGGACAGGGGAGCGAGACGCTGGCGGCCGATGAGGTCGAGTATGCCAACGGCGCCGCGGACACGCCCATGGGCAAATGGCGCGCCCAGAACGGCCATCCGCAGCCCTGGGGGGTCAAGTTCTGGTCGATCGGAAACGAAATGTACGGCAACTGGCAGCTCGGGCACATGCCGCTCAATGACTATGAGAAAAAGCATAACCGTTTCGCCCAGGCGATGCGGGCCAAGGACCCGGCCATCAAGCTTGTCGGCGTCGGCTCGGCCGGGACCTGGAGCGAAGGCATGCTGGCGAATTGCGCGGAATTCATGAGCTACATGAGCGAGCATTTTTATTGCGGCGAAATGCCCGGCCTGCTGAGTCATGTTTCGCAGATCCCGAGGGAAGTGCGGAGAATCGCCCAGGCCCACCGCAACTACCGGAAAACGATCCCTACACTCAAAGGCAAAGATATTCTCATCGCCCTTGATGAATGGAACTATTGGTACGGCCCCGACCTTTACGGCGAGATCGGCGTGCGCTATTTCTTGAAGGACGCGCTGGGGGTCGCCGAGGGCCTGCATGAATATTTCCGGCAGAGCGACATCATCTATATGGCAAACTATGCCCAGACGGTCAACGTCATCGGCGCCATCAAAACGACCAAAACCGCCGCCGAGTTCGACACGACAGGATTGGCGCTGAAGCTCTACCGCGCGCATTACGGGACGATTCCCGTCCAGGTGAGCGGCGCTCCTGAGCCGCTGGATGTGGCGGCCGCCTGGAAGGAAGGCAAAAAGGTCCTGACCGTTGCCATTGTCAACCCGACAAAGACGGTCCAGACGCTGCCCATCACCTTCAAGGGAATCGGCATCCCCAAATCGGCCAAGCTGTATTTGATCACCGGCAGCAGTGAGATGGCGTACAATGAGCCCGGAAAAGAGCCGGCCGTGAGGATCCAGGTAACAAATAATGCGGCGTTCGGGAGCAGGCTGTCGATTCCGCCTCTAAGCATCTCGCTCTATGAGGTCCAGGTCGGGAAATAAAAATAATTGGAAAAAAATTGGGGACATGTTCCTTTGGTACGTGTCCCCGTTTTTTATTAGGGATCAAACCCGGGGTCAAAGCTACTCATTACGCACAATTTCCGGCGCAGTGAATTCATGGCCCGATGCTCCTTGGAAGGAAGGCAGAGAGCGGAGCGAGCGTTGGAAGGAAACCCTGCGTAAGGGTTTCCTTCCAAGAGTGTCCCAGGGGAGACTGCGTAATGAGTAGGTTTGACCCCACTTCCTCTCGCCTTACTCCCAAAAAATATGCTAATATATACTCAGGAGAGATGAAATGTTAAAAAATCAAAAGGGGTTTACGCTTCTTGAATTAATGGTCGTCCTGACGATCATCGCCATATTGGCAGCGCTTGTTGCTCCCAAAGTTATGAATAATATACAGTACGGCAAACAAATCGGCACGATGCATGATATAAAAACGATCGCCGAGGCCTGCAAGGCTTATGCGATAGAACATAATGAAGCGCCGGCTGCCGGGACCCAGGACGGGCCTCTTTCGCCCGGGAACGAATTTATTAAAGCTCTTACGGAGAAAAATCTCGAGAGCTGTCCTGTCACGGATAAATGGGGAAATCCTTTGGTTGTCTATACCGGCGCGGCCGTGGCCCATTTCGCCGGCTTTAGTGAGAGCACGGTTGGAAAAACCGATTTTATCATTGTCTCTTATGGGCGCAAGGGCACGGACGAGCACTTTGTATTTGATTCGAACAATCGCGAAGTCGGGTTGTTTGATTCTAAAACAATGGCGGATTATGACAAGAATCTAGTCAACTGGAATGGAATTTGGATTCGCGCCCCCAAATCTTGAGCGACGGCTCCTCGTCTAAGGCGTAATCAAGGAAGAGATGCGGTTCTGCTGAGGGCCAGGTATGCATAGAACTCATAGAGGATGAGGGCCAAGTAGAGCGAAAAAACATAATAGATCACGACGCGAGTCTTGAGAACGCCGAACACCTTGAAATTTTTATGAAATAGAATAAACACCAGGCCAAAAAAGGTCAGGCCCAGTTTTATGAACAGGAGAAGAATCCCTTTGTTTTTTAACAAATTCGACATGAGCAGATTGATCTCAATCCCGCCAAGTCGAAGGAGTTTGAACGAAAAAAAATAATCCAAAATGCAAAGGATCATTATCAGGCCGATCAGAATCAAATACCGCAGTTCGTATCTGTCGACATAATAATTTATGGCTTCATTCTGGCGCCGGGCTTTCCTGCGGCGGCCTTTGAGTGTATAGCGGCTGAGGAACCGTGTGGGCCTGGATCGGCGGTCTTCCGCTCGACGTTTTTCAGCCAGCATGCGACTGTCGGATGACATGTGCCCGCTTCCTTAGCGAAATAGTACAACCCTGCCAGACCGCTGTCAAGAGCCTAATGAATCCGGGGTCAAAGCTACTCATTACGCAAAATATTGAGGAGAATGAGGAAAACTTGCGTAATGAGTAGCTTTGACCCCAACCTTTAATTAAGTACCGGTCCCCGGAATTCCGTCTTCGGATTTCCCGGATCTCTAGAGCTTAAGAGAAATCTTTTTGCGTTCGCTTTTGAAAGGTCCTGCCTGGTATTCACAAACGATGTAATATTCCGTGTTTTCTTGGACCACATCCCATGTGGCCGCGCAGCTGAATCCTCAGCCATATTCGAAGAAACCTTTGGTGACCACCTCTCCGTCGGCCTTGGTGATGACATAGGTCGGCTCCGTGGGCCGGTGGCCAAAGTTCTTCTTCTGCGAAAGCGGGATTTTGGTCTTGTCGCCCTTGATGCGGCTTAAATCGGTGACAAATTCGTTGCCCTTTCCTTCGATGTTGAGCCCGAGAGAAGCACGCGGCGAAAGCCTCCTCGTCTGCCCCTGGATCGTCACCGTGATGCCCTGTTGCCTGTTCGGCATGGTGATGGCCGGGACATACGGCTCTCCGAATCCGAGGACCGCGGAGTCCATTTCTCCGACGGCAAAATAAGGCGTGTCCGTTGTCCCGTTGGCGCACAGCCGCCACAGGTCGCCCTGCTCGTCCTCTTTAAAGACTTCATAACTGAACAATCGGTATCGCCCCGCCGGGATCATGATTGTCTCGGCCGGCTGGAACATCATGATACAGTTCTTTCCGTCTTCCATGGAGATAGACAGGCGTTCCGGGAGCATGGCCAGTCTTAGAGGAAAAAGATTTTCCTTCTCGGGCGTTAAAGTCATTGTGCCCTTTGCGGGGTTGATACTGACCTTGAACAATTTGTCCCCGATGACCAGCCAATCCCCATAAACCAGGCGGTCAATTGTATCCGGTTTCCCATCGCTGCTGATATAGAAAGAGTCTCCTTGTGCCGACACTGCCAAACGCCGGGGAATATTGAATTTCCTGATTTCAAACACGTCGTTAAAGGATCCGTTGCCATTGGTGTCGGCGAGAGTCACTGAATAAGTCCGGCCAGCGATATTGAATTCTCCCGTATAGGCGCAATTAGATCTCAAGGTGCAATTGACATATCGAGGGAGGATTCTTGGGTCGAGATTGCTTTCCGAGTACTGGGCCAAGTTCATCACCATCAGTTCCGGCCGCACACTGTAGGGAAGCATTTTGCCCTCGGCTTCGATCGTGGTGTCAACGGCCCCGAATTTCACCCGGCAAAAAGGTCCTCGGCTGTCAATCTCCTCTTTTCCATCGACGACAGGATCATCGGTGAGGTCCTGATTGGCGTTGGCATCGAAATAGATCCGGTTGTAGTATTTGTCCTCGCCTTTTTGCCGGTCGAGAGCCAATAGGCGCTCGGCGGAGCCGATTTTGACAAGGCCATAAAGTGGTTTTTCCGACGTCCATTTGGGAAACTTCCATTCCCCAGACGGAGATTCCAGAGCCAACTTGAGGGAAGTCATGCCGGCTGGGACGAAGCCGGTCGCGCCATCCGGGAATTTAACGAATTTTAGCGGGATATCCACGGCCAGGGCCGAGGCGGCGAAAGTGAGCGCTGCCAGCACCCCCAGAGAGCTTAAAAAGCAGTGTTTTCGCATATTGCCTTTCCTTTTTTCATATTTCCCTTTTTATCTGATCCCAGTTCTTGATTTTGTGACGGACGATCGTGATGTCACCTGTTTCTTTGTTTTCTCTTATTTCATAAACCGAACCGTTTTTGATAAGCACGGGCGCGAAGGGTAGCTTTGTTTTGTAGAGGTAATAACCGTCCTTTGAAAAGACATCAAAGACACTCTCGTGACTCTCGTCTAAGACTGACTTTTCCCTCCAAACATATATACGGCCCTTCTCATCGGCCATCAATCGTCCGAAAAAGGGCCGGTGGTCGGGAAAGACCATCCCCTCTTCGGGCTTGGGATTTCCCGATTGCCAGATGGCTTTATAGGGCCCCCTTTTTTTGATGGCATCCTTTTCTTTTCCCGTAATCGGCTGAGGCTTTTCTTCTTTTGTAATGATCAAATTTGACTTGCCTTCAGCGTCGGCGATATAAATCTTGTAGGCAGAGGAAAAACCGTAACAAAATATACTCGGGCTCGCGAGAGAGAGAGTCAACCTGTTGTTGTATTGATGCCAGGCGATGACGTTCTGGCTTTCCTTGAACTCCCCTCGGAATTCTGCGACTGTTCCAACCAAGGTGCCATCGGCGTCCATTTTGGCCACGCATTCTTTCGGACCTCCCTTTTCGAAGTGGGCCTGCGTCGTGCCGAATATCGATCCCGTGGACATGATAACGGTATCGTTGGTGAAAGTCTTTAGGGTGATTCTTTTTTTAAACCTCCCATCCCTGTTGAATTTATGGGCCACCCGGCTGTCGAAGACGATAAGGTTTCCTTCGGCGTCAAATTGTATCCTGCTTGGGAATTGGTACTCACCCGGGCCTTGGCCTTTGCGCCCGATAGTCCGGATATATTTTCCTGCCTTATCGTACATCTGGACTCGCCTGTTCCCGAAGTCCGTGACATAGATGTTGCCGTCGCCATCGACATTCGACCATGCTCCTTTGGGAAAATAATAATTGTTGTCATTTTCATTCCCGCCGATGCTTAGATCTTCTTGCAAGTCAAATTTAATTTCGCCATACAAAGGGTCTTTCGGATTCTTTACGACCTTGATCCCGTTTTCTGTTTCAATCTTCCCTTTCCACTGAGGTTCCTGATCGGCGATTCGAAAAACGGGCTGAAGCGGGAGCACCCGCCCGGCGTTCTTGCTGACCGGCTTATCGGAATTTTCAACGACCTGTTGAGCATTGAGCCTGCCGATGAGAAAAAAGAATGCCAGCGCTGCTTCCAATGCTCCGGTTAAGATTGCCGCACCTTTGGTTCCCACTTTTTCCCTCACGGACTTTATTTTTCGACGATCTCGTACTGATAATATTTGGCGAAGTTCCTTTCCCATGCGAATAAATAGTTTTTGTAGATACGCATACCGTGGACCCGATGATCGAGCGGCATTTCGGTGAGAAGAATGCCGTCTGGATCGAAAATTTCCAGCTCGTAGGCGTCAATTTTTTCGAGTTCCGCCGAACGTTCTACTTTCTTGCCCCCGGGGACGCTAACGACCGACCCCATTTCTTCCATTGTCGGTTGCCGATTGAGTGTCGCGATCCAGGCCCTTCCTTTAGAATCTACGGCTACTCCGCCGGAAACATGATTCAATTGCGGCCCTTGAATGGTTATTCCGCCGTCCGCTTTCCTTTCGACATGTCCCATGGATACGGGCTCCGTGCCGTAGTTCAGCGGCCTGTCCGCCCTCCAAAGGAGCTTTCCTTCCGGAGAGTACTTTTCGATGCGGTTTTGATACATGAAAGCAATAAAAAAATTTCCTTCCTGGCTGACGTCATAGTCAATCCAGTTCCCCTGGGCATTGACCAGATTGTTCCTATAATCATGCATGTCCCCGAACTCGTTTTGGAGATTCCCCTTTAAATCAAGGATTTTGATAAGCTTGGGAAAATCTTTCGCTTTGGTTTCCGCTAATAAGCTCATATTCGGCGGACCTCCCGCGGCGATCAACCCCGACGGAAGATGGCGAAGTTTGTGGACAAGATATTTTGTGTTCTTTATGGTTTTGTACGCTTTGCCCTCGGGCGTCAGAATCTGGATTCTTCGGCTGCCACCTTCGGAAACATACAAATAGCCCTTGGAATCGATATCCAGCGAGAATGGAGATTGGAATTCTCCGGGTCCCTGGCCGTGTCTTCCGATGGTGGCCAGATATTTTCCTTCCGGGCTAAACTTTTGAATCCGATTGTTTCCTTCATCAAGAATATAAATGTTATCGGATGAATCCCAGGCGACGTCATAAGGGAAATGAAAGGCATAATTCTCATCCTCAACATCAATACCACCGATCGTTCTGATCAATCTTAAAGAAACTTCAGGCTTCGATCCCCATTTTCCGCCTTTTTCATTGTGAATGATGCGAACGCCGTCTTTATCTTCGATCTTTTGAGCATGGGAAAATACAGAGAGGAATAAAAAGATTGTCAAAATACGGGAAATGATGCGGATTGTCTTCATAGTTTCTCCCTGGGGATTCTGGACTTTCGGCGCTGTCTCAATCTAGGGTCAAAGCTATTCATTATTCAGACATCCCTTAAATATTTTGCGTAATGAGTAGCTTTGACCCCGCCCCCTCGCCATGATCATGGCAAGCCTTTATGAATGTTGATCTATTGCTAAGCCACCAACTTTTCCATTTTTCGTAATCGACCCCGATATTTTGATTAGCAATTTTTCGCAGTACCTCAGATGCGCTATATCTGATCGAATACCACGTTGCGTTTAAGGCATCGATGAGTGGTTCTATCATCATAGAATCCTCGAAGTTTTTTAAGGCTAGAATTGCTTCAAGCTGAACCTCCATCTCTGAATCTTGAATCATTGAGATCAAGGGTCCCAGAGCTCGTTTGTCAGCGATCTTTCCTAGAGCCTTCGCCGTGTTTATTCGGACATTCGGGTTTCTATCGTGGATTAATCTGCTCAAAGGTTCGACCACGCGGCTGTCGGCAAAATTTCCCAATGCTTCCGTTGCCATAATCCTGATTTGGTCATTCCGATCTTCCAACGTTCCGATTAATGAATCTATCGCCCGAGGATCTCCCATCTTTCCCAACGCTGCAGCGGCATTGACGCTGACCTTTCGCTGTTCATCTTTCATCGCGGACAATAAGGACTCGACGGCCGCTGGATTCCCAAAGTACCCTAAGGCGAGGGCGGCTTTCGCCCTGACCTCCTCGTTTTTATCTTTCAAGGCATCCGACAGAGGGCCGACAGCGCGGTTATCTCGGATGGCGGTTAAGGCCTTGATGGCATTTTCCCTGACCAAGGGATTCTTATCTCTCAAAGCATCTATTAACGATTCAACCGCCCCCGGATATTTCATCAATCCCAAGACGGCGATGGCGTTATTGCGAAGAATATAGTCTTTATTTTTCATCAAAAGCTTCAATTGATCGACCACTTCCGGGTCTTGGTTTTTAGCGATGGCGCGCGCCGCCCCGGCGACGACGCTGATGTTGCTATCGTTAAGGACGTTAAATAAGAGCCGGAAGGCGATTTTTCCTTTTTGTTTTTCAAGGGCGACAACCGCCGCATACCGGACTTCCCAATCTCTATCTTCAAGGGCTTCAGACCATAACTTTACGGCCCGCAAAGAATCTAGTTTTTCAATTCCCTCAACGGCCTGGATGCGGACGGCCAAATCGTAGGACCTCAGTTTTTTCCGAACTTCTTTGTATTCGATTTCCTGGGCAACGACGATTTTTACAAGAAATATTACCATTGACAGAAGGATGAATTTATTCTTTTTCATTTAATAATTCGAGTGTCCGTCTCCACGGTGAAAAACTTGTATTTGTCGTAGGTCAGGTTGATTGCCATTTTTTCGACGGGAAAATCCGGGGTCAAACCTACTCATTACGCACAATTCTCCAGGGGAGGTTGCGTAATGAGTAGGTTTGACCCCGAATGTTTTGTTCATATCTCTTTCCTCCGGCCAGGAAGAAAGATTTATTTTATGGTCAGATTCGTCACAGCGTAGGAAACGTATTTCGTCCCCGCTGCTTCGGCATGAAGATAGAGCATGTATTTTCCCGGCGGGATGTGATTGAGCAGCAGTTCGAGGAACTGGACTTCAACGCTATCTTTCTGGGCCCTGTTTAAGATGGAACCGGCCACGGGAATTCTCTCGCCCGACGCGGAATTGACGAGATAAGCCGTCATGACGATCTCCGGCTGGACCAGCCCGACGATTGAACAGGGAACCGCAACGAACAGTCTGTCAGCCCCTTGGGGAACTTCGCCGGCGATGGGTGAATAATTGGCCCGGTCGTAAACATAGTAGTCGTTCCATTCCGTCTTCACTTTCTTTTTATCCGTCGCGGCTTCCAAATAGGCGAAGTTGCTTTCAGGGACAAGCAGCAGCGGGGAATGGAGGCTCAAGCCGACAAACGCTTTTCTAGGCATGTTGACCCGCGCCGAGGCGACAGCGCTGGTCCCGGTTTCCATATCCCTGATGACCAGGCGGCATCGATAGCTGCCCGGCATGAGCGCCGCTCCGGCCGCATAAAAAACATCAGAGCCCCGGTATTTCGTGAGATCGGCTTCCCGCCTTTGGAGTCCGACGAGGTTTTCCTTCGCATCGAAGATGAGCGTGAGGAACTCCGCTTTTTTGCCCGAGAACTTTTCCATGACCCGATTGGGAATCCTCGACAGAAACTGGAGTCGCATTTCTTCTCCGGCCGCGTAGGACAGGCCGTTTACGGAAAACGTCAGCGGCGTTTGAAAGAGCGGCCGCTCCGACAGGGTCAGGTCGAACAACTGCAGTTGTTTCTCCAGGTCCGAATACTCGGAATACGGCTTCGGGTTGTAATAGCCCATCTGGGCGTGGACTTCGCAGCCTTTCCGCTTGACATCGACTTTGATGGGATGGTACTGGCCGTCCCATTGCTCGCTGATGTAATAGCCCAGAACATAATAAGAGCCGGTCAGGTTCTGGACCTGTTCCAGATTCTCCTTGTATTTTTCGATATTGGAGTAATATTTCCCCCCGCTCGTGACGGACAGCCGCCGCAGCGAATATTGGCCGGTGACCTTGTTGTCCTTCATCTGGTCCGTCGCCGTCTGATGGATGCCTTTATCGTAAAAAAGATCCCGGTTTCGTTCCTCGAAGGTTTGCTCGTCGTAGGTGAATAGGGAGGGGACGAGCGCCGCCTCCCTCGTATCGAAAGTAAAAATCGTGCAGTTGGCGGCCGCCATCTCCTTGAGCATGTCCTCGTTGAGTGTGCGCAGGATGTAATCGCCCGGGTCGAACTTGGACCGGTTATTCGCGGGGTTGGTGGAAGGAAGAGGCACTCCTCCCTCGCCTGTTTTGAGCCCGTCGTCCTGAGGGCTGCCTGCCTGGTTGCCATAGATCAGAGAGTTGGCGATGCCGGTGGAAAACAGGAGCACCTGTTTTTGCCCCGGAATATAGCGAAGAGCTTTGGCTAGAGAGGTCATCTTGAGGATAAAGTTCTCCGACATGTTTTTCGATTCCTGCCGCCGCCAATTGAGGGTCGGAGGACTCTTTAGAAAGAAATCGACGTGTTCGGCATCGACATAAAAGGCTCCCAAGGTAGGGCCCTCCGTGGCCTGCCGCCAATATTGTTCCTCGATGTCCCCGGCCCGGCCGTCGATCCGTTTCGTGTTCAGCGCCACCACGGCCTCGCGCACCTTGCGGTGCTCGGTGGTCAAGTATTCGTGGATGGCCAGCCCGTTCAGCGTGGAATAGGACAGCAATCCCACTTCATCATCCGGTCTGAGCTCGGTGTCGATGAAGTGCAGGGCGGCCTCTTTCGACTTGTTGACGCCCCGCTGGTTGTTGAAGGCGAAGTCGAAGAAGAGGAGGAACTTGCGGCTCAACATTTCGGGGGAAGGCGCAGCCGCGCTCGTCGGGACGATTTTTTCTTTGGCCGGCGGCGCTTGGATGAGGTGCTTTTCAAATTCGGTCAGCGTGACCGGCCGGCCGTTGTCGGTGACGACGAAATCCTCTTTGGTCAGGTCTGGGACCGGATTGCCTTTTTTATCCACCACATAGACCTGGACGAGTTTTACCGTGACGGCGACTTGATGCTCGATCGGCTTCTGTTCTTGATGATCCCCGGCCCAGGACAATAATCTGGGAAAGCCCGTCCCCATGAGAAGCAATGAAAACCCGATAACGAAATATTTTTTCAGGCTCATGGCGTCCCTCCGTGCTTATCTCATTCCCTCCTGTCGAGATGGCGTTCTTTCATTTATGGAATGATGATGAGCGTTGTCTGTGTATGAGAGAAAGCTTTTGTTCCCGCCTCTTCGGCAAAGATGTAGAGAACATAATTTCCCGGTTTGAGCTCGCCCAGCTGGAATTCCAAAAGCTGGATGCGGACATCCTCTTTGTTCTCCCCAGCCAGCACCGAAACCGTCATCGGGATTTTCTCGCCGGCGGAACTTATCAGACAGGCTGTATAAGCCACTATCGGAGAAGGAATGCCCTTGACCGTGCAGGGCACGACAGCCGCGATCTTGGCCGTGCCCGCCCGCAATTCTCCGATGAGGGGCGACCGCTGGCCGGGGTCGAAAGGATAGTAATCGCTCCAGGAGAAACGCGTCGCCGGGCTCTCTTTTTTCCCCGACAGGCGGCCTTCCAGATAGGCGGAATTTTTGGCAGGGACGAGCAGCAGCGGCGGGAGCAGCCGAATCCCCTGTCCCGGCTTGACAGGGACATAGACCTTGGCCGAGGCGACGGCGGCGCTTCCCGTCTCCAGGTCGCGGATGACCAGCCGGCATCGATAGCTTCCGGGCGGAAGAGGAGCGCCCGAGGCGAAAAAGACGTCTTTCCCTTGGTGCCGGGCGAAATTTTCCTCGGCTCGGCGGAGGGCGGCCAGGTTATCCTGCTCGTCGAAAATGAAGGATATGATTTCGACCTTGTTTCCGGTCAATTTTTCGACTGTGGCGGCCGGGATTTTCACGAGCAGGAAGAGATTGGAAGCCGCCGCGCCCGGACACAGCAAGGAGGTCATCGCCACCGCGAGCGGCGTCTGCAACAGCGGTCGCTCGGTCAAGGCCAGGTCATAGAGATGAAGCTGCTTTTCCATATCCGAAAATTCTCGGAAAGGCTTTGGGTTGAAATAGCCGGCCTGGGCGCGAACCTCGCAGCCTTTCCGCTTCACATCGACCTTGATCTTGTGGTACAGGCCGTCCCATTTCTCGTCGATGGAATATCCGAGCACATAGTAAGAGCCGGTGAGGTCCTGCACCTGCCCCAGGTTCTCCTCATACTTGTCGATATTGGCGAAATATTTTCCGCCGGTCGTGTTGGACAGCCGGCGGAGCGCATACTGGCCGGTGATCCTATCGTCCTTATACAAAGATGTCGCCTGTTGCTGGACGCCCCCAACGGTGAAAATATTCCGGCCTCCTCCTCCGAATGTCTGCTCATCATACGAAAATAGCGACGGAACCATGGCGGCTTCACGCGTGTCGAAGGTGAAAATCGTGCAGTTGGCCGCGCTCATCTCTTTGAGCATCTCCTCGTTTTGCGTGCGCAGGACAAAGTCGCCGGTCTCTAATTTTCCGCGGGCGGCATTTCCCGCCTGCATGCCGTAGATCATGGAGCTGGCGATGCCGGTGGAAAAGAGGATGAAGTGTTTTTGCCCGGGAATGTAGCGGAAGGCCTTGGCCAGGGCCGTCAGCTTGAGGATGAAATTCAGGGCCTGGTCTTTCGATTCCTGCCGCCAGGCGGCCGGGCTGGGAAGTCCCCCGATCGCCTCCACGGAACCGCCCGTTTCATCGCCGCCCTCGACGGCCTGCCGCCAATATTCCTCCTCGACATTCTCGGCCCGCCCCGATACGTCTTTGACGTCAATCGCCTCCACGGCCTGGCGGATTTTTTGGTGTTCGGTAGTCAGGTATTCATGAATGGAGAGCCCCTTCAAAAGCGAATAAGATAGGAGCCCAATTTCATCCTCCGGCCCCAGCTGCGCGTCGATAAAATGGAGGGCCGCTACTTTGGATTTCTTGACGCCCTTCTGGTTGTTGAAGGCGAAGTCGAAAAAGAGAAAGAATTTGCGGCTCATGACCTGGGGCGGGGGAGGAACCGCAGTGGGGACGATGTTCTCTATGGGCGGTTGCGGCCCCGTTGTCGCGGCCGGCCCGGAGAGAATATGTTTTTCAAAGTCCGTGATCTCTTTCGGCTGGCCGTTGTCGGTGACGATGAAATCTGATTTCTGCAAATCCTGGACCGCTTTACCTTTTTTATCCGTGACATAAACTTGGATGAGCTTTAAGGTGACGGACACTTCATACTTCAAGGCTTTTTGGAATCGGATGACCACTTCCTGGGGAGCCGGCTTTAAATAGACCGACACGAGAGCAATAAGGCATAGGCAAACGGTGACCGGGATATAGATATGTTTTTTCATTCTATTTAATCGTCAAGGGGGCCTGCGCATAGGAAACGAAATTCGTCCCCGCATCTTCGGCATGGACATAGAGCAGGTATTTCCCGGGAGGGATATCGCTGAGAGGGAATTCCACGAATTGAATTTCGGTGTCCGCTGTCCGGGATTTGTTCAAAATGGATATCGTCATCGGGATCTTTTCGCCTGTTGTGGAGTTGATTAAAAAGGCCGTCAACGTGATGTTCGGCAGGACAATGCCAGTGATGGAGTAGGGGACAACGGCAAACAGCTTGGGCGTCCCCTTAGATACTTCCCCGATAATAGGCGAGTATTGGGCCCGGTCATATGGATAAGTGTCATTCCAAGAAAGAGCCTCTTTCCTTTTTGCTCCGGCGCCTTCTAAATACGCAAAGTTGCTTTCCTTGATAAGCAGAAGCGGAGAATCCAGGCTTAGTCCGACAAGCGCTTTTTTGGCGATATTGGCTCGGGCCGACGCTATAGCCGCATCCCCGGTATCCAGATCTCTAATGACAAGGCGACACTTGTATGGGCCCGGCGGCAGCGATGCTCCAGATATGTAATAAACATCCATGCCGCGGTATTTTGTAAGATCGGCCTCGGCTCGCTGGAGGCCGGCGAGATTTTCTTTCTCGTCGAAAATGAGCGAAACGAGCTCGACTCTCTTGCCCGAAAACTTTTCAATGGCATTAGGGGGGATTTTTGAGAGGATTTGAAGGCGGGTTTCCCCTCCGGATACGTAAGATAGGGGTGACATAGAAAATCTAATGGGAGTCTGTAATAGTGGTCTTTCAGTCAAGGCCAGATCAAACAGATGGAGTTGTTTTTCTAGATCCGAATACTTGCGGAACGGCTTAGGGTTAAAGTATCCGGTTTGGGCGCGGACTTCGCAGCCTTTGCGTTTGACCTCGACTTTAATCTCATGATAACGGCCGTCCCACTGCTCGCTGATATAATAGCCGAGGACATAATACGTCCCCGTCATGGTCTGAACCTGGTCCAGATTATTCTCATATGCGTTGATGTTCGAAAAATATTTTCCGCCCGTTTTATTGGCCATCCTACTAATTGAATAATATCCCGTGATATTGTCATCCTTGAATGTACCCACTATTTGAT